>Ga0131853_10003800_pt1 | contig 27110 bp, 2 predicted proteins | sample TergutLab28metaG_FD_92764 | JGI IMG/M metagenome (GOLD analysis project Ga0131853, IMG submission 92764) | Labiotermes labralis P1 segment gut microbial communities from Petit-Saut dam, French Guiana - Lab288 P1 (version 2) (version 2) | ecosystem: Host-associated > Arthropoda: Insects >...
ACGCCGACAGCAACCCCAACAGCGACGCCGACAGCAACCCCAACAGCGACGCCGACAGCAACCCCAACAGCGACGCCGACAACAACCCCAACAGCGACGCCGACAGCAACTCCAACGGCGACACCAACAGCAACTCCAACGGCGACACCAACAGCAACTCCAACGGCGACACCTACAGCAACGCCGACAGCAACCCCAACCCCAACGGCGACACCAACAGCAACACCTACGGCAACCCCAACAGCGACGCCTACGGCAACGCCGACAGCAACTCCAACGGCGACACCAACAGCAACTCCAACGGCAACCCCAACAGCGACGCCGACAGCAACCCCAACAGCGACGCCGACAGCAACCCCAACAGCGACACCGACGGCAACCCCAACAGCGACGCCGACAGCAACTCCAACGGCGACACCTACAGCAACTCCAACGGCGACACCGACAGCAACACCGACAGCAACACCTACGGCAACGCCGACAGCAACTCCAACGGCGACACCGACAGCAACCCCAACGGCGACCCCAACAGCAACACCTACGGCAACCCCAACAGCGACGCCTACGGCAACGCCGACAGCAACTCCAACGGCGACACCGACAGCAACTCCGACAGCAACCCCAACGGCGACACCGACAGCAACGCCGACAGCAACTCCAACGGCAACCCCAACAGCAACTCCAACGGCGACACCTACAGCAACGCCAACAGCAACACCGACGGCAACCCCAACAGCGACGCCGACAGCAACACCTACAGCAACCCCAACAGCAACACCAACCGCAACCGCAACCCCGCCTTCAATCCCTACACCGCAGCCACCAGGTATAGGCTCAGGTATCGGAATGCCAGGTACCCCTGCCGCGCCTCCTACAACTTCAACTACTTCAAGCGGAAGACGGCGAAGCGGACGCCCGGGTCGTCCTGTTGTTCCAGAACAGGGTACTACGGCAGGAAATGCTACAGCTCCGGGCGACTTTGTTTATGTCGGAAGCCCTACTCTAGATACAAATAATACCGTTACGGTTGATGTAATTATCGAAGAGGTAAACAGAGTATTGTCGGATCGCGACATCACTGATATCGAAGTGATTATTGAAGAGATAGCTCAAGTACTATCAGACCGAGATGATATTGATATCAATGCGGCATTAGAAGAAATAGCCCGGATACTGTCAGACCGAGATATCGACGAAATCGATTACATCCTAGAGAAATTAGCTGAAATATTGCGCTTGCTAAATGTTGATATGCTCGAAGAATTAATCCAAACCTTGCTAATCAATGATATTATCCGTATACCAATGGGTGGATCAGTAATTTACCGAGGAGACGGAATTAATTGGACAGAAATCCCGATGGATACAACAGCCTTTATTTCTGAGCAAGGCTCCATTATGATTCCGCTTAGATTTTTAACATATGCCCTTAGGGAAGATGTCCAGTGGGAGAGTAGCAGCACGCTTGCAACGCTATCCTCTCCGGCAGGCAATATTCTAGTTGTACCCGGTCAAACTGAAATGACCATCAATGGAAGTAGTGCCACCATAGTTGACAGATTTGGCAACGTAGTTGCTGCATCATTGAGAAATGATCGCATCATGATACCAATGAGTGCATTGGGTAGTGCTTTTAATATTGAATATAGATGGGATCCAATTGCTCAGGAAGCAGTTTTCTATCCGTTTAGGTCTCTGCAGTCAATTGATAATATCGACGAGACTATTTTTGTACAGCCTTAAACATGTGAGTTAACAGAAATCCTCACAGCTCAATTAGTTTTGAGTTGTGAGGTGTTTTATTCTTTTCATGCCAAAACAATGATAAGGGTTGAACTTTACAGTTGCTGTAAACTCTCAACCGAATTCAGTTAATGAATATTAAAATCGACAACTTTCCGGACGAGAGTTGTCGATTTATTTTCTGCTAATAATGCTGATTTCAAGGAATACTAAAGGACCGAGACGCATTTTCCAGAGGAATATTGTGACGTAAACCTTGAACGATAGATAGGTAGGTTCAAACAAAATAAATAGTGCTTGATAGTTAAAAAAAACGTTTACAATTGTCAATAAATGATGTATAGTATGATGTGATGCAACAAGTATCGGCAATGATCGACAAACCAAAAGTTAATGAAAGTTTATTATAGTTTTTGAAATTTTGGAGGGAGAAAGAGAAAATGAATTTTATGGGTAAAATGAGGGCAGGCAATACTGTTGGCTTTAATCTAAAACGCTGCGTAGCGCTTTTTATTACTATTATCATGTTATCGAGCACAATCATATATGCATCCGAAGGTCTCTATTCGGGGGATCAAGAGCCTGGAAGTTATGGTATCACTGACGACTATACAGCGGATGCTAATGAAAATAATCCTTACAATTTCGAAGATGAAAATAAAGCTGAACTTGAAGATGAGTCTGCATATGAGGATGAACTTGTCGAAGAAACTGAGAAAGAAGCTAACGAAAAAATTAACGAAGAAACCGAAGTGCAAGAAGAAATTGAAAACGAGTACATAAATGAATATGAATATGAAGAAACGTCTGCAGCTACAAATTATTTTGTGGTTATCAGCTTTGATGAAGATAATATAGATGAGGGTGCCTTGTTCATAACTAGTGGCGGCGATTATAACCTGCTCGATGGCGTGAGTGCAGCTGATCAATATGGTAATTCCATAACACCTGTTTTTATCGTGGATGACGGTGGTTTTGATATTAACGCTGTATTTCCTGATAATCATTTTGTCGTAACATACGGCGTGGTCCATCAACAGTCTCAAGAGCTGTTTACAAGGCAGAGAGATGTGTTTGTAACCATGAGCATAGTACCTATGACAACAGATTTTACCGTTACCACTTTCCAGGATATTGTAGATGCAATTGCTCATGCGCATACTAACTTTACAGAGGAAATTACAATTCGTGTTGCTAACAACATTACTTTTACTGATACTGTTACAATCACTACGCAAAGGCCCGGTGGGGTGACAGTAAACCTTGTGTCAACCGGTGGCGCTCGTGTACTAAGCGGCGGCGGTGGAAATTTTCAAGCTTTTAATGTTGGCAGTAACCGACTTCGCCTGGGTATTGACGGAGCCCAGAATGGTTCAAGGCCGGTAGATAACAATATCACTATAAGTGGTTTTGGAAATAGCGCCATCCATATATTACATAATGGGACCTTTGAAATGCATGGCGGTACGATTAGAGACAACGAAGCATTAACCGGTACTGCTACAGCCGGTGCTACAGGCGGTGGAATACGTATGACCGGCGGCACCATCAGTATCTATGGTGGTACCATTACCGCCAACCAAGCCAGAGCCGGTGGCGGTATACATTCCAGTCAAGGCCAGATATTTATACATGGCGGTACAATTTCGCAAAACGAAATAGTGGGTGTCGGCAATGACAATGGCGGCGGCGGCATACTTATCGCGGCAAATCCTCCTTTTAATCCATCTTTAGGTGCGAGATATGCGTTAACCATGACCGGCGGTGTCATTGAAGATAACCAAGCTCATCACGGCGGTGGTGTACTGATGCTCAGTTCTGCTGCGGGAACCAACTTCAACATGTCAGGCAACAGCATCATTAGAGATAATGATGCTACCGGCAGTGGCGGCGGTGTTGCGATGCGTAATGGTCCAAACAATCATTTTCATATGTCAGGCAATGCCTTAATTGATGATAATTCGGCCGGTGTCAGTGGCGGCGGCGTATATATGATGGGAGCAAGTGCGACAGCCCGGCCCAGCTTTACTATGGCCGGAGGTATAATAGAAAATAACACAAGTAGCGGCGTGGGAGCGTCAGGTGGCGGCGGTGTATTTGCAGCCAGCGGTATATTCAATATGACCAACGGTCAGATCAGATACAATATATCCGAAGGTGCCGGCGGCGGAGGCGTACGCGTTAACGGCCTCAGCGGTTACTGGCAAATAGGAAGATTTAACATGACCGGCGGTACAATCAGAAATAATGAAGCAACTGACGCAGACGGCAATGGCGGTGGCGTGTTTGTAGGCGGTAACGGTGTATTTACCATGGAAACCAACAATAATAACAATGTTATTATTCGTGACAACGAGGCCGGAAACAGTGGTGGCGGTGTACATGTGGCCACCCTGGGAACATTTAATATGAGTGGCGGCACCATTAGAAATAACGATGCCGGTACAGCAAGTGCGAACAGATTTGATCCGGCTGTAAGTGACAATGGCGGCGGCGTCAATGTATTGGGCGGTACTTTTAACATGAATTCGGGTATCATTAGATATAATGATGCTATAGGAAGCGGTGGCGGCGTTACTGTACTGAGCACAGGCACCGCAGGTATCTTTAATATGTCGCCGACGGGCGGAAGCAGTATCATTTCCCATAATGAAGCTCAACACGGCGGCGGCGTAAGCGTAGGTGGGACTCTTGGCAGCTTTACCATGCACAATGGCGGTATTATTGAGCATAATGAAGCGACAAGCACCGGCGGTGGTGTGGCTTTTCTTAACACTGCAACTACCGGTACGCATTTTACGATGAATGCCGGTACCATCAGAGATAATACAGCCGCAAACGGAGGCGCAATTGGTTTTGGCGGTATTACAGCTGCTGCTGATTTTAATACACGGTTAGGGAGAATAATTGTTGCGCCAGCCGCAGTATTTCAAAATAATACCGCATTGGCCGGTCAACGTGTTGATGAAAGCTTGCGTACTACTCATGGTATACCGGGAAGGATTAATACTTCCAACGCGACTGTTCTTGGTCATGTATTTACTAATCACGATATTCATATGACGCCTCCTGTGGTAGGCGTTCAGCGTACTCTTAATATAGTTGGTGACTATTTGCAATCCGGAAATAATGGGGCGGGACAGTTTCCGGCCGGAGATTGGGTGTCCTTTTCTCGTATAGAGTCAAGACTTGGACACAGTTTTACAGGATGGGTATTTAGGAATCAGCTTGGTGACAACATTACGAGTTCTATTGTTTTTGATGCTAACGGAATTAATGGAATAGCTGAAAATGGAGTGAGAACAACTACTTTTCAAATGCCTGATTTTAATGTGAATGTGACGGGTTATTGGTCGTCAACATTTCAGATGCGTACCCTCAACCTTGAATATGCTTCTTTCTTTGGCTTGGAAGGTCAAGGTACGTTAACGGTTACAGTCAATGGAAGCCCGAGTAGTCTCACAGGGTCGCATCCGTTAAATTCGGAAGTGGTTATTGTCGCCACTCCGGATGTTGACAATGCATTTTCGCAGTGGATGAGTCATGATGCGACATTTTCATTTGCCGGAGGTGTACCTGTTAATACTGCTGCAATGACTTTTAGATTAACTGAAAATATTTCTGATTCGGTTTTGTTTTGGCCAGCGCCAGGTTATCGTTCAGTTACAGTTCAACAAAGATTGAATGGCGTACCGGGTGCTATTGTTAATGTTTTTTCCGGTCCGGTAGGAACGCCTGTGAATATTGGGGCCGGCTCGGTGCCTACTGGGTATACTTTTAGTACGTGGGTTTCAGGTCAAGGTACTTTTGGTTCTACAGCCAGTGCTGATACAACTTTTACGCTTCCAGCAGGATGGCCGACAAATGTGACTGTTTTTGCAGACTTTATAACAGGCGGCCCGACAGCAACGCCGACAGCGACACCAACGGCAACCCCGACAGCGACACCAACAGCGACACCAACAGCAACCCCGACAGCGACACCAACAGCAACCCCGACAGCGACACCAACAGCAACCCCGACAGCGACACCAACGGCAACGCCGACAGCGACACCAACGGCAACGCCGACAGCGACACCAACGGCAACGCCGACAGCAACACCGACAGCGACACCAACGGCAACACCGACAGCGACACCAACGGCAACCCCGACGGCAACGCCGACAGCAACCCCAACGGCAACACCGACACCGACAGCGACGCCAACGGCAACGCCAACAGCAACACCGACAGCAACCCCAACGGCAACGCCAACAGCAACACCGACAGCAACCCCAACGGCAACGCCAACAGCGACACCGACAGCAACCCCAACGGCAACACCTACAGCGACACCGACAGCGACGCCAACAGCAACACCGACAGCAACGCCAACAGCAACCCCAACAGCAACCCCAACGGCAACACCGACCCCGACGGCGACACCAACGGCAACGCCAACAGCAACCCCAACGGCAACACCTACAGCAACGCCGACAGCGACCCCAACAGCAACCCCAACGGCAACACCTACAGCGACCCCAACGGCAACCCCGACGGCGACACCAACGGCAACGCCAACAGCAACCCCAACGGCAACACCTACAGCAACGCCGACAGCGACACCAACAGCAACCCCAACGGCAACACCTACAGCGACCCCAACGGCAACACCGACGGCAACGCCAACAGCAACCCCAACGGCAACACCGACAGCGACGCCAACAGCAACCCCAACAGCAACCCCAACGGCAACACCGACAGCGACACCGACAGCAACCCCAACGGCAACACCGACGGCAACGCCGACAGCGACACCAACAGCAACGCCAACAGTAACCCCAACGGCAACGCCAACAGCAACCCCAACGGCAACACCGACAGCGACGCCAACGGCAACACCTACAGCGACACCAACAGCAACGCCGACAGCGACCCCAACGGCAACACCGACGGCGACCCCGACAGCGACGCCAACAGCAACCCCAACGGCAACGCCAACGATAACATCTCCACCGCCGGGTGTGGGAGCAGGCTCAGGGATCGGAACACCGGATACGGATACCAATGTTACGTTTCCTTCAACTTCAAATGGACGAAGGAGAAACGGACGACCCGGAACCAGTAATCCGCGGCCTGATGCTGCCCCAGAACAAGGCATCGTTGGAGGAGGGCATACTTCTCCCGGCCCGGGAACAGATATTGCCTATGTCGACAGACCTTCTTCAGACGCTGATAATAGCATTGAGTCTGATGTAATCATCGAAGAGGTAAACAGAGTTCTGGTAGATCGTGAGATCGTTGATGTTGACATTATTATAGAAGAGATAATTCAAGCATTATTAGATTACGATACAATTGAAATGGATGCAGCACTCGAAAAAATAGCCTATATTTTGTTAGATAACGATATTGATGAAATTGACGATATCCTTGCAGAGGTAGCCCGGATGCTATTAGTCTTGAGCCTTGAGCGCAACCAAAACATGACTATGTGGTTAGGATACGATATCATCCGTGTACCAATGGATAGAAGTGTAATTTACCGAGGCGACGGAACCAACTGGCTTGAAACGCCTATGGATACCACGGCTTTTATCTCAGAAGAAGGCTCCATCATGATTCCCCTTCGATTTTTAACATACGCCCTCAGGGATCGCATAGAATGGGAAAATGATGATGCGCTTGCAACAATATCTTCTTCTGTAGGAGATATTGTAGTAGCGCCTGGTCAAACAGTGATGACAGTAAATGGAATCAGCATTACAATAGCAGACAGATTTGGCAATGTGGTGCCGGCATCGTTGAGAGATGACCGTATCCTGGTGCCAATGAGCGCATTGGGCAATGCTTTTAACATGGAGTATAGATGGGATCCAGTTGCTCAAGAAGCAATTTTCTACCCGCTTAGACTTTTGCAGCAGGCAGAGCATCAGCAGCAATAACAGTAACATCCTAAAGTTGTAAATATGATTATTTTTCCTGAAAATATGGGGAAGTGAGCGCTTTTGGCAAAATCGTCAAAAGCGGACTTTTCCGTAACCCTAATTCTTGCTTTTTATAGTGAATTAATTTGAAATCAATCCAGCTTGTCGGTTAAAACGCCCCGTGTGTGGCGGCGCGGACGGTCGCAAGCTCTCGCATTAACCGTGTGCCACCGGCACACAGCGCACCTTTGACTGCTTCTCATTGAGTTCACCATATTTCTATACCCCATTGCGACTTCAAATTTATTTTGAAGTCATAATGGGGTTTTTCTCTGCCAAGACTGATTTCGTTTCATTACACATACCGTTGACACCGGTTAGTGTAATGAAGTTTGCGTAAACATCCTGTAGAGTTTTACTGACAACCTCCCTTGAAGCAAATCCAGTAGCCATATTGTAAGAGCTTAAAAGATACAGTTAAGAAAAAAGACAGGATTTTAGCATGTGGGAAGCTTGTCACAGGGTGTTTAACTCTTAATTTAGGATATGCGCAAAAGGTGTTGGCGAAAACTTGTTGAAGAATAAAGCGCATAAAGTTGTCGACAATTTGACTGGTTCATGTCGATTGGCGACAACAAAAACAGTTGTCGATTAGAAGTATTTTGTCAATCATTGCGAAAACGACAAGAGACAACCAATGTAAAATCACACTTGGTTTTTATTAATTTAACGGCACGATATTTCATTGCAAATTCATCGTTGACGAGCAAAAATTCCCAGCAACGCAACTAAAATGTAACATTAAACTTATGTTGACATTTTTAGTTGAATGATTTAGAATAACAAACATTAAGTCAAAAAAGAGGTTGTTTTTAAGTGAAATGGTACGAAAACGTCTCTGCCAAGAGGCGACAAATGTCGGAAACCGCGGTGGCGAATATGTTGAAAAGTGACGACAAATGGCAACTGCGTGATGGCAATTAAATCTTGGCAGATAACGACACAGAAGTGCTATTGAAACTTAAAACCGCTTTTAAATTGACAGTTTAATGAAGCTTTTAACTACAAAGGAAGCTTCAGAAGAGAAGGAGCAAAGCGATTATGAGAACCACAAGTAAAACCGGATCAAGTAGAACCCGACAAAGACAGAAGCAAAACATGATTTTTAGCGGTCGTATGAAGCGCTTCACATCGTTATTTCTTGCATCTGTCATTTTGGTGGCTACCATGTCCTATGCCTTGGATGGTACTTATCAAGCTGAGGAAAGTGCTACTGTTGCGACGGAAAGCGATGCAGGACCAACAGAGTCTTATGAAGCGTCCGTAGCAGAACCATCAACAGACGAAGCATCTACAGACTATGGAGGCGATGACCCACCGGCTGACGAAGATGCGGAGACTCCACCTGCTGAAGGCGATGGAGAAGATTACATAGGGGATAATGACGGCGATGATGCCGAAAACGACCTAGGTGATGAAATCGACACCGAGTATGATAGCGATGAGCTTGAGGTAAGCGGTGGCGAAGGCGGATACGAAAGTGATGAGTCTGAGGCCGAAGGCGATGCATCTGAAAATGATGAAGATGAAGCCGACGACGAAGACGAGGATGAAGGCGAAGAATATGAATATGCCGACATCGAAATGGAAGACGAGTTTGAATTTGTAGATCACTACATCGTATTCAGCTTTGCGGAAGATGACACCGAAGACGATCACCTTTACATTATAAGAGGTGAAGCATACGATTTATTAGAAGGAGTAAGCGCGGTTGACCAATATGGTGACCCGATCTTAACTCCGATTTTTGTCGTTGATGACGGTGAATTCGATATCAACGCCGAATATCCTAATAATCGCTTTTATGTCACCTATGGTGCGGTTCATCATCACTCTATGCAATTGTTCTACAGAGAAAGAATTGTATATGTAATTCTTCCTGGTGAAGAAGAAGTGGTGCATGAAATCGAGGAAGACGAACCGGCGTATCATCTGGTTACGACTTTCGCGCAACTAAGAGATGTGATTGCAGGCTATGCCCAATACGGTGAAATCACCATCGTTGTAGGCGCAAGCTTTGCTTTTGAGCACGCGATGGATATTCCAAACAACTTAATTGTAAATCTATTAACAGACGGAAGCTCCAGGACATTAAGTGCCAGTGGGGCTGATTTTGCTGCTTTTAGAGTGTTTGGGGATCTTAATATAGGTATTGACAATCAGGCACTGACAGGTCGGTCTCAGATTGATAATAACTTAACCATAAGTGGTTTTGGCGACAGCGCGGTGCAGGTATTGGGTGGAAGCCTCGAACTGCATGGCGGTGCCATCAGAGACAACACGGCTGATTTAGGCGGCGGCGTGCGAGTGGAAAGCGGTTCCTTGAACATACAGGGCGGCACACTGGCAGACAACAGCGCTCAAAACGGTGGTGCGGTTTGGATTGCGGAGAATAATCGCGGCAATCTAACCATAAGCGCAAGCGTGGTATTTTATGATAATGCAGCCAGCGAGGGGGCCTTTGACTATGCCGAAGAAATAGGCATGACCGAGGCGTTGGCACGTTATCCGCATATCCGCTGGGCCGGAGACGGAAGTATTGCCGGAGCGCATATTTTTAACAATTATGATGTAAACAGTTATTATGCTGTTTTTATAAATGAAGGCGATATTAGAGTTACTTTTTATGCAAGTCCCGGAGTACCGGAGACTCAGTACGCATATGTGGCTTTTGGCGGCACGTACGCAGCGGCACTTGCCACTGTAGAGATGCCGGAAATGGAAGATTACAGCTTCTTTGGCTGGTTTACACAGCCGGATGGAGGCTTACGTATTACGCCAAATACGGTGGTTACAATAGAAGACGATCATACGGTATACGCCATATGGGTACCGACAGATTGGCTGGTAGTCACCTTTGATGCTAACGGCGGAAATATGGAAGCGGAAGTTGAAACGGTTGCGATGAGCGATATTCCTATTAATGTAGGTTTATTCAGCGTTTTATTAACGGATGAGGGACCGGAAGCGACAGTAACCAGCGTAGTAGAAGTAGTGGCAGTAGAAATAGAATATGGTGAGGCATTAGGCGAAGAAAATATGCCGATCGAGCCGCATCAACAAGACTATGTGTTTATGGGCTGGAACACCGCCCGTGACGGTAGTGGCCAAGTGTTTGATGAAAATTTTATAGTAACAGAATCAATCACAGTATTTGGACAATGGGGCATCGTGCCGTTTTCGACTTATACGGTTAACTTTGTTGCCAATGCGCCGGATAGTTCCGCAATAGTGATGCCACCGGGCCATGAGTCCAGGTCGGCACATCGCGGTACTGCCAATACTATCAGTAATAATGTAAATAATATTATAGTAACAGCGGCCAACATGCCAACATCATTCCCAGCGGATCGCCCGAATGGTTTAAGATTAGTGGGCTGGAATACAGCGGCAGATGGTAGCGGCGTTAATTTTGCATTAGACGCACAAGCAAATATCCCCCACCCCAGAAATGCGGGAACAACCAGAAATTTATATGGTATGTGGGGATACAGGGTAAACTTTAATGCAAACTATCCAGGGGTTACTATGCCTTCGGGCAGTGAATACCGGATAGCGCGCAGAGGTACAGGTACGGGTGGAACCAATCACAGAGATAACATTATTATTACTGTGCCTAACTTGCCGGTGCTTCCGACACATCCTGACGGATTAAGATTAGTAGGCTGGAATACGGAAGCGGATGGTTCAGGTACGCATTTTCGCGCAAGTATCCCGCCGGTTCAGTTAAATATCCCACATCGCCCAGGTGTAGATGGTCATACAAGGACTCTTTACGCCATGTGGGGATACCGTGTTAATTTTATTGCCAATGTACCGGGGCATCCGTCAGTGGAAATGCCTGTCAGCGATAGGTATAGGATAGCTAACCGTGGTACCGGTGGTTTTGTCGGTAACCATAGAGATCATATTATATTGACAACAATGCAAGTACCTCAAGTATTTCCCGGAGATCCTACCGGTTTAGGTTTAACCTTGCGAGGCTGGAATACAATGCCGGACGGTACCGGTACTACCTTCGCGTTAAATGCTCAGGCGAATATTCCTCACCCTGTAGCCGACGGAGCGTTTAGAAATCTTTATGGTATGTGGGGCTATCGGATTAATTTTATAGCCAATATACCGGGACATCCAGAAATTGAGATGCCCGTAGGGGACAGATATCGTTTAAGTACTAGTCGCAGTGGTGACAGTATCAGTATAATATTGCCACTTGCGGCTTCATTTCCGGAGCATCCTCAAGGGTTGACTTTGGTTGCCTGGAATACTGAGCCGGACGGTACCGGTACCAGTATTGGAATCGGACAGGGTAGCGCTACATGGGTAGGGCATCCCGGTGCCGGATCTACTCCAGTCAGAAATCTCTATGCCGTGTGGCAAGAAGGATACACAGTCAACTTTATAGCCAATGTGCCTGGCCACCCGCTCATTGAAGTGCCTGCAGAGTTTCAATCTCGGCCAGCTGTCCGCGGTAATGGCTGGAATCATGTGGTGGGTAACATCGTTGTTACGACCGTTACACTCCCAGCTGAGTTTTTAGATAATATTCCAGATGATTTGGTTTTTGTAGGGTGGAATTTGCTGCCGTATAGTACTGGTACACATCTAGCTAATCCTGCCGCAGCCCAAGTTCAGTTTGCACATGCAATAGGTGACGGGCCTGTACGTAATCTTTACGGTATGTGGCGTAATCCTAGTTATACAGTAACTTTTGATGCGAATATCCCGAGCAATCCGGAACTTCAAATTGCTGATGAGCGCCGAGTGATGTCGGCCACCCGAGGTACTGCGGCCGTTCCCAATGCTTTTAACGGAGGGGTCATTCAGGTTACAGCGGCGAATATGCCGACGGTGGCTTCATTTCCGACTCATCCTCAAGGCTTAACGCTTGTAAGTTGGAATACGGAGCCGGATGGCAGTGGTGTTAGTTTTGCAACTAATGCTTTGGCCAATATTCCCCATCCCGTAGTTAATGGACCGACAAGAACCCTTTACGCTATATGGGGAGGATATCGGATAGATTTTCATGCCAATATCCCCGGGCAACCATTAATGCCTGTGGGTGAAAGATACAGGATAGCTCCTCGTGTCGGCGCAAATCTTACAATTGCAATAGCAGACCTTCCAGTTGCACCGACCCATCCGGATAATTTAAGATTAGTCGGTTGGAATACGGCCCCTGATGGCAGCGGCATTACTTTTAGGACATTTCCGGCGGCTGCAATCAATATTCCTATCCCTGCCGGTGTCCCGGTGCCAACTACGCTCTATGCGCTGTGGGGTTATAGAGTCAATTTTATAGCCAATGCCACAAATCAGCAGGGGGTTTCGTTACCGGCCATTGTAATCCCTAGCGAAGCAAACAGTATGTTGGTTGATCGTGGCACTCATGCTACTGCTAGTAATGCTTTATTTAGAGATAATATCATTATTCCTGCAGCAAGTTTACCATCTGCAGCTGTGAGAAACGCATTGAATCACCCCGAAGGTTTGCAATTGGTTGGTTGGAATACAGAGCCAGATGGTAGCGGCACCAATTTTGGTGTGACTGCTCAAATAAGCCTTCGCAACGTGTGGCCGCATATGACTGGAAACTCTGCCAATATAGCAGCTTCTGGCGGTCCCTCTGAAAGAAACCTTTACGGCATGTGGGGATACAGAGTCACTTTTGTTGCCAATAACCCACAAGATGCTAGTCTTCAAATACATCAAGATCACAGATATGCGACAGCTACTCGTAGCGGTGCTAATATTCAAGTTTTAGCTGCGAATATGCCACCGGCGTCTTCGATTCCCAATTGTACTAACGGTTTAACTTTACGAGGTTGGAATACCGAGCCGGACGGCAGTGGTACGCATTTCCCGTTATGGGGAAGCAACCCTCTGTTTGCTCATGTTGCGGGTAGTGGCGGTGCTTATAGAAATCTTTATGGTGTATGGGGTGCTGATGATGGTTACACAATAACTTTCGTAGCCAATAACCCCTACGATGCAACATTACAAATGCCAACAGGACAAGGGTCACGGTCGGTTCAGCGCGGTACTGCCGCTTCTGGTGTGGCAGGTCATTTAAATATTGTCGTTGAGGCAGCTCAAATGCCGGATGATTTGCCGGTGTGCAGCAATGGTTTAACTTTAGTTGGCTGGGCTGGAGTACCTGACTTAGCCGGTAATCTTGCAATACCGTTTACCACAACAGGACAGCTTGGTCTTCCTCACACAGTAGGTACCGGTAATGCAAGAAATGTTTATGGTGTATGGGGTTATACGGTTAATTTTATAGCCAATGTCCCCGGAGCCGGAAATGAAAATATTGAAATGCCTGTGGGTCATGGTGAGCGTATTGCACGCCGTGGTACTGCTCAGCTTGCAGCTAATCATGAAGACAATATCATACTTATGGCCACCACTATACCGACCCCTCCTACGGTTACCGGTATGACCTTTGCCGGTTGGAATACGGCGTCTGATGGCAGCGGTCAAATCTTTAGCAGTCTCGCTGTTCAGATGAATATCCCGCATTCCGCAGGTGTCGGCGGTGCCATGAATTTATATGGTATGTGGAGTGCTGTCGATCAGTACAGAGTCAATTTTGTAGCCAATGTTCCGGGGCATCCGGGTCTTGTTATAGATCCTGCATCGGGTTTTGACTATGCAATGGTTAGCCGTGGTACCGGCACCGGCAGTGGTGACACAGTAAACAATAGAAATAATCTTCATGTTCCGGCAACAGTCAGACCTCCGGCGGCAGAAATTCCGGGCAGTCCGGACAATCTGACTTTAGTGGGTTGGAATACGGAGCCGGATGGTTCGGGAGTTATCCTTGCCCTAACCGGTGCCGTTAACTTTCCGCATCTTGCAAACTCTGGTACTGTCAGAAATCTGTACGGTATGTGGAGTTATAAAGTAACCTTTGTAACCAATGTCCCGGGTCACCCGGATATCGAGTGGCCTGATGGTCCGCAAACTGCCCTGTTTTCTACCCGCAGCGGAGGTAATTTGCTTATTTCGTTGGCAGATGGGCCGACTGTGTTTCCGACAAATATTCCGTATGGGCTAACATTTAGAGGTTGGAGTACGTCGCCGGACGGTGCCGCCGATGGCGGTCAACAGTTTGGTACTACCGGAAGCCATTGGATGTGGTATCCTCAGGGTTCCGACAACTTTATAAATCTTTATGCTTTATGGGGCTACGCTGTTAAATTTAATCCAAACGTTCCGGGTAATCCGAATATGGAAATGCCTGATGGTTATGGATATCGTGCAGCTGTCCGCAGTGGTAACAATATTACAACAAATACTCAATTGACAGAAATAACCAATCAGGTGCCGACAAGTCCGGACGGCTCAGTTTTAATGGGCTGGAATACAGAACCGGATGGTACAGGTATCCATTTTGCGACGAATGCATGGATTACCCTTGGCAATACCCCTAACCCGGGAGCGGCACCGATCAGAACCCTTTATGGTATATGGAGTAGCTATAGGGTAAACTTTATCCCTAATGCGCCGGGTATTACAATGCCTGACGGGCACAGTTCCAGACCGGCCCATCGGGGTACCGCCAATAATGTTGGCAATGACCTGAACAGTATCCATGTAACCGCAGCAAATGTGGCGTCTTTGGTTATTCCCGAAGGCCCAAGAGGTATGGCTTTACAAAGCTGGAATACACAGCCGGACGGCAGTGGTTTAAATTTTGCACCGGGTACGGCGATCAATATCCCTCACCTTTTAGGCTCAGGCGATACAAGAAATGTTTATGCAATCTGGGGATATGTCATATACTTTAATGCCAATGTTCCCGGGCATCCAAATATTGAAATGCTTCCGGGTCAGGAATCCAGGATTGCTACCCGTAGCGGTAATAATATTCACATTCCGGCTGCTTTAATGCCGGCTGCACCGCCTACATTCCCGGCAGGTGTCGGTGGATTCACTTTCTTAAGCTGGAATACATCACCGGATGGAACCGGTATTGACTTTCCGATGGCTTTGGCCACGGAGGGCCGTGCTGCTGTTAATCTCTTCCATAGGCCTATTTTGGATGGTTCGAGCAGAACCCTTTACGCCATATGGGGTTATACGGTGCAATTTAGTTTTGGTACCGGTGTTCCCGGTCTTATCTTGACAGGTGATCCGAGTGTGCGTACAAACTGGTCAACCCGTCGCATTCCTACCGGTGGATATTTTACCGGTTATACCCTTGATGTAGGCGCTCCACGTATGGTTTGGCCTAATGATCCGACCAGACAGGGGCATACATTTATAGGCTGGTTTAACCATTCCCATGGTGCTTGTGATTGTTGGGATGCGGCGACTAATACAAATGTCGCTCCTTATTGCGGACCTGGTAATGTACCTTTGCGTCCGCTGGCCAGACAATTTGACGGCAATACAGTGATTACCAGTTCAGAAATGATTTTTGCCATGTGGAAGCTTAATCCGGTACTCACTATTCATTTTGATCCGACAATAGGAACGCTATCAGCTAACCATGTATCTTCTCGTGAATCTAGAGAAGGTTGGAATATTGCGTCATCCAATGACTATCCATCCAGTCTTAATCTTTCAGTAACCCCCAATGGTTGGGGACGTTCTGCACCTGCGGCGGCAGCAACCGAAACAGTAGGTCAGGGAGGCACGACATCTATAACACCATCTTTGGTTGCCTGGTATACGCATCCAAATGGTGCGCTTCACAGCCCGCCTGCTGCAGCGTTTGCTCCAGTTGGTGGCGTGAATAGTTGGCAGTGGGCATCGGCTGGACCGATTACTGTGGATATGGATAATATGAGTGTATACGCTTTTTGGGTGTATAGGGTGCAGTTTAGGCATAATATCAATAATATTACAGGTCAACATTTTCAAGTTGATGTACCTATAACAAATCTTCACCCGCAAACAATGAGATATGGACGTAATAGTTGGAATAATAGCTGGCCGACGGGACCTTCTCTCATCGGACAAAATCCGCCGCCTCTTATGAATCAACTTCCCCCTCAGCCTAACAGGCCAGGATATGAATTTTTAGGTTGGTGGAATCATGCAATCACGCCACTTACTCCTGAAAATATTGCAAGTGGTGCTATTGTTGAGATGACGTTAGACACTGTGCCGGCTGATATGCCTATAGTTTGGGCTCGTTGGCGTGCAGAGAATACCGTAACCATTACACTTGATCCTACCGATGGTACATGGCCTACCAATACAAATGCGGCGTTTTCGGGTCATATTGGTACTTCAAATCCAATTGTTGTTCAAGATATAACCTTAGATTCTTCTTGGAATATTTCCATGTATCCCGGCGTACGTCCGGGTGTGCTCCCAACAAGAGATGGATATTGGTTTGCCGGTTGGTGGAATACTCCCGGGCCGGTGACGCGTGTAGAGGCCGGAAACAGAGTTGGTCATCATCTCGATGCAAATGTATGGTCCACGATTATGACCCAATCCAACAGAACGTTTTATGCGAGATGGGTACCTCACCCCAGAGTATACTTGTTCTTTGATCGCAATTTTACTCAGGCTAATGGTGATCCTGCCGGGATCCATAACACGCGAACCGGTGTACCCGGCTGGACTGGATTTGAGTCTGAAGTTGCACAAGGAGCGACTGTCAGCGCAACAAGTAGCATAGGCCAGCCAACAAGGACGGGCTATCAATTTGTTGCATGGAATACAGAATCGGATGGCAGTGGCACAAGACCTTTTGGCACAACACTTAATGTTACCGCTGCACAAGTACGAAGTTTCAGGTTTGCCTACACCAATCAGACCCTTTATGCGGAGTGGCGGCCTGTTGTCCCTAACCCAAGGACAGCAACAGTAACCTTTGCCCATAATGTTCATAACTTTAGGCCTGCGCTACCGTGGCCTCCAAACTGGAGGACTAATTCACGAACGGTTGTACCGGGGCGGACAATACTCAACGATCATTTATATGATCCAATCAATTGGCCGATTAATCCCCATAACTTCCCGCTGCCTGGAAACTGGGGAAATCAAACTACGCCGGCAGCCGGCCTTCTGTGGAACGGTGCAGGACCTCTGGACCCTCAGTCTGTCATTGGCTTTATGGCGGGATACAATGTTACTTTTATAGGATGGAACACAAATCCATTTACCTTTACAGATCCTTTGGTTCATCCTGGTGTGGACAATACGCCTGGAGAATGGTTTACCGCTAATACCGTAATCACCGGCAATATTACCGTGCATGCAATATGGGGCACAGGCGTGCAATTTAATTCAGGTTTTGCACCGCCTACAGTCATAGCCCCAGAGCATAGTTCAAGATTATTTGCCCTTGGTCAACCCCTTGGATTAATGACTTGGAATGCAGCTTTTATTTGTCCGGATACTGGGGCTGTCGGACGGTGGGAAGGTATGCCACCGGATCCTGTTTGGCCAGGAAGAGACTTTAATAACTGGGCAGAACGTGCCGACGGTGGCGGTGAACTCTTTACACACACCACAGCGGTGTCACGTCCAAGAACTGTATTTGCCACATGGACAGTGCCGGTCAATCTCAATGTCAACGCCAATCCACCGGCATCTTTACCACTGGATTCAAATAATGTGGAAATCGATCGTGTTAATGTAGCTATTGGCCTTCCTTTAGGGCAGTCATTGTATACCCAAGGTATGCCTACACGGCCTAACTGGTCATTTAATGAGTGGAATACTCAGTCTGACGGTTCCGGCGACCGCTTCCACGCAGGTTCTTTTGTGGATGAAGAAATGACCCTTTATGTACAATGGGAATCAAGAGTAACCTTTAATGTAAACGGTGGAACTTATACGGGAACCGGTGCAAATCCGATACGTATGGTCAGAGATGACGAAGTACTTCCCACCGCTGTAACACCAAGAAGAACAGTTATTTCCGACGGTAGAGAACCATTGCCGCCGGGTACTCCTCCGGGAGGCGTTAATCCGGTCGTAGGTATGCCTACAACCACCGGAGCCAACCCTCAAGTACGCAGAACCGGATATACATTTGTAGGCTGGAACATGCAGCCCGATGGCAGCGGTGCCACATTTACCGGAAATGAAGCCATCAGAGATTCTAACTTTGGCGGAAACGCAGGTACCATTAATGTGTACGCTCAATGGCAAGTCAATGAGTATAACCTGCGCATCCTCAACTTCCCAGCCACAGCCTTACCGGCAATGCAAAGCCCACAAGGCCCTGGGGGTATCACAGGTCCACGTACTTTTGGTACTCCAATCACATTGGAGCACGGTGTATCCAACACTTACGAATTTATGGGTTGGACCTACGATACCATAACCGGTTCAACCATTATGTCAGACGTCACATGGATCACGACAGCAGCACAGCCTACCCGTACGGCAAATCCGAGAGATTATGCTCAAAACGCGGGTACGGAGTTAATTAACGGTGTTATGACCCGTACCATTACAGCGGTATGGGGCGACGGTACCGATATAGGTGTACCGGCTTACCGTACAGTCACCGTAAGACAAAGACTGGACGGTGTACCGGGCGCGACGGTAAAAACTCCGACAAAGTTGATGAACGCAACAGCGATACCGGTTTGGTCGGCAGAGCCGCCAACGATACCGGTGCCGCCAAACTCTTCATTTGTAGGCTGGTCATTATATGATCCGACATTAACACCGCTTGAAGGTGCCTTTGGCCCACCACCGGGATTACCCTTTGGTGCAATGCCAAACGCGGCTACTTTTACTCTGCAGGTACCGAGAAACATAACCATCTTTGCAGATTTTGAAACAGATGACGTTAATGTGATTGTCCAGGATAATCCGACAGCGGTAACCGCGACAATAGACATGTTAGCAAACCCTATACCAACCCGTAGGGGAGCCCCGGCTCATGTACTGCAGGCAGGCAGCAGTTTTGCACTGGAAGCAGGTACAGCGTCAGCCGCTTGGGAGTTCTTGGGCTGGACAACAACAACACTCGCCGCAGGCACAGATGTAACCACACTGCCTGCAGGTACAATACTATCTACAAATAGAGACTTTAATTGGACAGTACTGTCCGGAGTCAGCACCATGTATGCCCTTTGGGGAAGCGATAACATCATAGGCCAACCGAGACAGGGGACATTGATCGTCAGTGATTTCCCAAGCGGTATAGCCTTGTTAGCGAGCCCAACACCAAGCCCAAGGACAACCAGCCAGGTAAACTTAGGCACTCAGGTGACTTTAACGGCAGGTGCGGCGGCTAACCCAAGCTGGCAGTTTTTAGGCTGGGCAACCAGAGCCAATGTAGACGATTATGTAGCGGGTACAATCTCAACACTGACCTTTGTATCTACTAATAATGTGCATCAGTTTAATAAGGCGGCAGGCACAACAGATTTGGTAGCCGTATGGAGCGGCCCAATGGAACTGACTGTCTTAAATAACCCAGCTCGTGAAATGGCTTGGGAAGCGCCGATAGCAAATGAAGCACAAAGCGGTCCTAGAGTTGCGTTTAGTTCTGTTACCGTAGAGCCCGGAGCAAGGCCGGGCTGGACATTCCTTAACTGGAGCGTATCCGGTGTTACCGGTTACACCACTAATGCAGCAGGACATCTCACCTTTACGATGCCTGCACAAAATGTAACCGTAACAGCTAACTGGCAGCGTCAGGGACCAAATGAAGGCACACAAACCGTAACTATAAGAAACACAATCGCCGGAGTGCTTCAAACAGCGGATGCGGTACACAATAATTTCGCACCGGGTACTTTGGTGGCGGTGGACGGAAGATTTATCGCTCAGCTGACCTACAATGGGGTGTTAACAGACCCAACCACATTGTTTGTAACCAATACAATGTCAGATTTAGGGACCGGATTAACCATCGCCGACTTCCGAGTCATCGGTGACATCCCTAACTTTATGCCACTGAGTACAGCAAGACCAAATTATTACTTCCGTATGCCGGTATCAGGAAATGTGGTTATCACATTTGACTGGTCGGATTTAAGAACAGGATTCAATCTGCTGGTCACAAGCCCTGTCAATTTGGGCACAGTGCCTTTAGGTTACGGTGCGGCACGTATAACCGCCCAGCACACCGGTACGGTAGATGTAACCAATACCATGGGCAGCAGCACCGTAGAAAATCTGCGGGTGCGGATGGCAAGTGCTAACACAAACTTTATACTGAGCCAAACCACCCCGTTTAATGTTGCTCCGGGAGCCACCGTGCCATTTACAGTACGGCCGATTGAAGGTCTGAATCCAGGCACTCATCAGGCGGCTATAGAGGTTTACAGGCTGGATCCGGTCAGCGGCAACGCGGTGATTATAAGAACGGTACCGGTGACCTTTACGGTCACAGGCTATACCGTGACGATGGCCCATGCGCCGTATGTAACAACAGTACCGGGTCAAAGCATCACAGGTACAAACGGTTATCAAGTGGGTACAGTCAATCAACGTTTTGGTATCCAAAGTGTCATCACAATTAACGCGGGAACCAGAGCAGGCTATGTATTTAGCGGATGGACATCGCCGCAAATACCACAGGCTTCCTTTGGTGACCATACAAGCGCAACAACCACATTTGCTATGCCGGGAGAAAACGCGATCACTAATATTGTGGTCACGGCAAACTGGACACCGCTGGGTAATACGTTAACAGTAGGGCCGGGTACCGTATCAATGGTAGCGCCGTTTGGCTATACCCAGGCCATGGCAGACAGTGACTTTACCAACACGATAACAATAACCAATAATCATGCCCAAGCCGCTACAGGCTTACAATTAAGAATAGTCGCAGGGGCGACACCTGACACAGGCACAGCGGCAGGTCCGCACTTTGCGGTTGCCGCGGCCGGAGGCGGAATGAGCCTTGCAAGTATCCCAGGCGGCGGAGGCACCACAACATTTACAGTACGCCCGATAATCGGACGCACACCGGGAATCTACAATGCAGTTGTTGAAATTTTCCGGGTCGAAAGCGGATCAGAAATTGTTGCGGCAACCATACCGGTAACCCTTACAGTCGTAGGGTATACCGTTGTACTCAACAACATGCCATTGACAGCAGTACCGGTACTTGGCCAAAGCTTTACAGGCACACCGTCGTACACCGCAGCAGGCGGCCAGGTATTATACGGAATCCACAGCACAATCAACCTGACCGCAGGTAGCGTTGTGGGCCATGTATTCAATAACTGGACATCTGCACAAGGCCTGTCATTTACGGGCGGTATCAGCAATACAACAAGCGCAAGCTTTACATTTAATATGAGCGGCAGTGCGCCGTTTACAACAGAAGTTAATGTAACAGGTAACTGGACTGCCTTTAGACCGGGAGTCGTACCGGAAGTTCCGACGGGACCGGGTACAGGCATAGGACCAACGCCGGTACTTCCAAACCCACCGAGTACACCGGGAGATAATTATGACCTGGTATCAAGAGATCTGGATGATTTGGATCTGGGTTGGAACGTTTTAGGCTACGGTGCCGGAGATCGCGGACCAAACACTCGCGGAGTGGTAGTAGAAAACCCACTGAGTGACAGAAGTATAGGACCGTTTAACATCGTCACAAGCTCACCGGACTTCCAGGTATCCGTCGGCACAACAGGAACCATTGCGGCAGACGGAAGCATGACCTTTAATGTGTTGCCAAACACAGGACTGGCTGCGGGAACGCATACGGGCATGGTATATCTGTATGACGGAGATCCGTTAAGCGGCGGAGTCAGAGTATACGAGTTTAATGTCGTATTTAGAGTGGTTATCAGAGTAACCATTAATCACCTGCCAAGTCCGGGTAATTCCACGGCAACAGGCTATACCGGACACGGTTATTACCTGCCGGGGGCATCCGTTGCACTAACTCACGGAACCAGAACCGGATACAGTTTTGTAAACTGGACATTTGCACAGCCAAGCATAACCGGTCCAAACTTTATGGCACCGCTGTATCATGTGGTGGCAACAGCAAACTGGACATTGGCGGACTTTAACCTGACCGTATCCAACAATCCGGTATTAGGCGCTTGGGAAACCAGTCCGATTGCGGGACAAACCGTAAGCGGCGGGCACGATGCGTTTGATACGGTACCACTCAATGCAGGAACAAGGCCCGGATATACCTTCCAGCACTGGGTAATCACCGGTGTAACGGGCTTAGGTACAGAAACCACTGCAAACTTAAGCTTTACAATGCCGGCCAATGACGTTACAGCAGTAGCCCATTGGACGGTTGCAACCAGCGGCACACAAACCGTAACAATCATAAATCGTGTCGGCGGAGTGGATGTAGAAACCACTAACCACGGACCGTTTGTGGCAGGTCAGCTTATAGCCATAAGCGACCGAGTGTCCGCACAGTTTACGTATAATTCCGTAACTTCGGATCTTCCGGCAAACTTTGGCGTGTTTACGGCACCGGGTTCTGTTATAGGCAGCCCTGTATTAGCTGATTTCACAACAACGATCACAGACGGAATCACACCGTTGTCGACTCCGAGACCGCCATACTTCTTCCGTATGCCACCGACAGGAAATGTACAAATCGTGTTTGAGTGGACGGATATCGGCGATAATATGTCCGTAAGCGTACAAGCAAACGGAAATATGGGAACCGCACCATTTGGATTTAATCAAACCCATGCCAATGCGCAGCATACCCGTGAAGTAACCGTAACAAATAATCTGACCACGGCTGTAGGCGGAGTCAGAGCCAGGGTTGTAAACACGGATGTATCAGTAAGCACAAGTCTGTTTGAACTGACCATGCTGGGTGCGTTTGGCACCGCCGCCGGTCGTACGATACAGCCTAACGAAAGCGCTGTCATCCAAGTACGTCCGCTGGTGGCAAGCTTAGGCTACCCACACACACCGGGCACCCACGAAGGCCGTATAGAGTTCTACCGCGTAGTCAGCGGAGTAGAGCAGATATTGGCAACAGCTAATGTAGAGCTGGGTGTACAAGGATTTACCGTAGTGATTGGTAACAGCCCGACAGGCACAGTGGCCGGTCAAACGGTAGTAGGCACCAACGGATATCCAAACGCAACAAACGGCCCAACCTTTGGCGTACACAGCGTAGTAACCGTGGATGCCAATACAAGAACGGGTTATAACTTCACTAACTGGACATCAGCCCATACAAATCCGGCGGTAACGTTCTTAACTGCGGCCAATACGGAAGTCGTTGATTTCAGCTTCCCGATGGTTACAGCAACCAATACCCTGGTAACCGAAGTAACGGTAACAGCGAACTGGACATTGGCAGACTTTACGCTGACAGTGGCAAATGCTCCTGTACTGTACAGCTGGGAAACCAGCCCGATTGCAGGCCAGCCGGTACCGCTTGTAAGCAGCCGTAACTTCGGTGATTCCATCACCGTAAACCGCGGAACCAGACCAGGATTTACCTTTACAAACTGGACCATTGACGGCGTCACAGGTCTTAACCCATTAGACGACACACTGACCTTTGATATGCCGGCAGGCAATGTTACATTAACGGCAAACTGGACACGTATCAGCGGACGGACCCTACGCATCATCAATAATATAGACGGAGTGCAGGCATCAGACTGGACCTACGGCGGTACATTTATGGCAGGCGAACTGGTAGCGATCAGCGAACGTTTAGCCGCAAGCTTAGTGTACGATAACCACAGTACAGCACCTGGCACACCATTTGCGCTCTTTACCAGCTACACGGCACTGGGCGAGACAGACGACAGCAACTTCCACGTGGTCACCGATGGCGGAATCATGCCGCTTTCTAACGAACGACCAAGATACTTCTTCCGTATGCCGGGCGAAAATGTCACCCTTACATTTAACTGGGATGATGTGGGTTCAGGCGGCGGCGGAGAGCTGGATATCGTCGCGTTTCCAAGTGCTTTAGGCGAGGCACCGTTTGGCTACGGTCAAAACCGTGTTAACCTAAGCCATACAACGACTGTCACCGTAAGCAATAACAACCTTACCACCCAAATAGATGGCGTAAGAGCCAGATTACAAAATGCCACAGACTTTGAGTTTGACATGACAGCGGGACCGGTGCCTAACCTTAATATCACAGGCGGCAGCATACCGGCCAACGCGTCCAGGCAGTTTAGAGTAAGGCCGGTACTTGGACTTGAGCCGGGTACCCATACAACCACAGTAGAAATCTACCGCTTAGCGGCAGACGGAATCACCCAAGTGGTACTCGGATCTGTAAACTTAACCTTTACAGTCGTAGGCTTTACAGTAACCATGGCACATCAAGCCCCTGCAGGCCCACTGGCAGCCAATGCGGATCAAAGCATTAGCGGAACAGTGGTATACCAAGCAGGTACGCCAAGCGAAGTATTTGGTATCGGCGAAAACGGTGCCAGCACCATGACTATCTTTGCGGGAACCAGAACAGGATATGTGTTTAGTCACTGGACATCCTCCGTAGCTTCTGTAGTCTTTGCAAATAGCACAAGCAGCACAACTACCTTCCCGATGGTAGAGTCAAATGTAGTTGTAACGGCCAATTGGACACGTGCAGGCGAAACCATCGTGGTGACTCCGGTAGACCTAAACCTTGGTGATACCATGCCATTTGGTTATGGTGTACCAAGAGTACAAAGCGATTTCACCGAAACAATAACCGTACAAAATACTCATCCGACAGTGGCAGCCAATGACATGCAAGTGCGAGTAATCACTAACGCACCGGGTGTAGGCGGCACCACCGGAACAGCCACAGGACCACACTTTGCGGTAGCACCAACCGGCGCTAACTCTGCAAGTACTCCAAACAATACACTTAACCTGGGTAATATCGCGGCGGGAGCAAATACAACATTTGATGTATTCCCGGTTCAAGGTTTAACTCCGGGTACCTATGTAGGCCAATTGGAAGTATTCCGTGTAGAAAACGGTGTAGATGTCATCGTAGCGACAGTAGACATCAGAGTGACCGTAGTCGGATTTACAGTAACCATCCTGAATGCCCCAACAGCCGGTCCGGTACCAAGCGGTCAAGGCGTGGCAGTGGCAGGCGGTCCGGTATCATATACCCTGCCAAACAACACGGTGGTATTTGGAATCGACAACAACATCCAAGTTACTGCGGGAGCCAGGACAGGATCTGCATTTGTTAACTGGACATCCGCTGATGTAGCCTTTAGAGCTCTTATCGCCGACAATGCAACCACCAATGTAGCCACCTTTGATATGGTAGAGCAAAATGTAGTCGTTACAGCCAATTGGAACGTATCAGACTTTACGCTGACCGTAGCCAACGCTCCGGTATTGTACAGTTGGGAAGTCAGTCCGATTGCAGGACAGCCGGTACCACTGGTAAGTACTCAAAACTTTGATGATCCAATCACCGTAAGTCGCGGAACCAGACCCGGATTTACATTTACAGGCTGGACCATTGACGGCGTGACAGGTCTTAACCCATTAGACGATACACTGACCTTTGACATGCCGGCAGGCAACGTAACCTTAACGGCTAACTGGACACGTATCAGCGGCTTAACACTCCAAATCATCAACAATATAGACGGAGTGCTGGCGTCAGACTGGACATACGGCGGTACATTTATGGCAGGCCAATTGGTAGCCGTAAGCGAGCGCTTAGCCGCAAGCTTAGTGTACGACAGCCACAGCACAGCACCTGGCACACCATTTGCGCTATTTACCAGCTACACAGCCCTGGGCGAAACCGATGACAGCGGCTTCCATGTAGTCACCGACGGCGGAATCATGCCACTGTCTAACGAGCGGCCAAGATACTTCTTCCGTATGCCGGCCGAAAATGTCATCCTTACATTTGAATGGGATGATGTGGGCTCAGGCGGCGGCGGTGAGCTGGATGTAGTTGCACTTCCGGACAGTTTAGGCGAAGCACCGTTTGGTTATGGCCAAAACCGTGTAAACCTGAATCACAGAACAACCATTACAGTAAGCAATAATAATCTCACCACCCAGATCGACGGCGTGAGAGCCAGATTAACAAACGCCACAGACTTTGAATTTGATATGACAGCGGGAGCGGTGCCAAACCTTAATATCACAGGCGGCAGCATACCGGCCAACGCGTCCAGACAATTTAGAGTCAGACCGATACTTGGCTTAACACCGGGTACCTATACAACCACAGTAGAAATCTACCGCTTAGCGGCAGACGGAGTAACCAGAGTGGTGCTTGGATCCGTAAACTTAAGCTTTACAGTAGTAGGTTATACAGTAACGATGGTGCATCAAGCCCCAGCGGGCCCACTGGCAGCCAATGCGGATGAAAGTATCAGCGGAACAGTGGTATACCAAGCGGGTACACCAAGTGAAGTCTTCGGTATCGGCGAAAATGGCGCAAGCACCATGACCATCTTTGCGGGAACCAGAACCGGATATGTGTTCAGTCACTGGACATCATCCGTACCGGCGGTAGTGTTTGCT
>Ga0131853_10003802_pt1 | contig 27090 bp, 14 predicted proteins | sample TergutLab28metaG_FD_92764 | JGI IMG/M metagenome (GOLD analysis project Ga0131853, IMG submission 92764) | Labiotermes labralis P1 segment gut microbial communities from Petit-Saut dam, French Guiana - Lab288 P1 (version 2) (version 2) | ecosystem: Host-associated > Arthropoda: Insects >...
AATCTTCAGGGCTCAGGCCTTCGGTGGAGAACAGGCCCTCAGCTACGAGAGCTGGTTTTTTCTCGCGGCGCTTAAGCTGGGTGACCAGGCCGAACACGGCGAACAGCAGCAGCGACGCGCCGGAGATGATCAGCCCGAGATGCAGACCGCGCGGAACGAAGCGCAGCTCAATGGTAAGTTCGCCAGCAGGTAGCGGCACGCCCAAAAAGCCGCCGTCGCCAATGCCAACGAGTTCATCACGCGGGATGCGTTGGCCGTCAACGTAGACCTGCCAGCTTTCGTCGAAGGGGATTGAGGTGAAGAGCAGGCCCTCTTCGGGCGAGGTGAGTTCGCCGCTGATGCGGGTGTCGGAGAATTCCATGTTGCGCAGGGCACCTTGCTGCAAAGCTGCGTAGCCCTGGCGGAAGTTGTCGATCTCGATGCCGTAGGCGAAGAGCTGGAACGCGCCGTTTTGGGGCGCGGTGGTGCCGCCGTCGGTTTCGCTGTTGAGGTGGATTTCAATCATCAGTGGTTCGCCGGGGCGGATTTCGCCGATGTCCCAGATGTTTTGGCGGCGGTGGCGTTGTTCGTTGGCGCGGCCCTCTTCACGAATAATGTGCAACGCGCGGATATAGTTGGCATCAACATGAATGTAGGCATTGGTGGGTTCGGGGCCGTCCCAGTGCAGCAGCAGGGGGATGACGCCGTGGGCGTCTGCCGGCCTGTTGCTGAAGTTGACAAACATGCCGTTGATGGAGGGGCTCAAGTTATGGGTGACCGAGGCTTCGTAGTTTACTTCGATGGTGAGTGGCGTGAAGACATCCTGCCACACGTTGCTGGCACGGTTCCAGAAATCCTGCTGGAGCATGAAGGGGTCGGGCTGATTGGCGGTGTCCCACAAAGTCAGGTTCCGGTGCGCCCAAAAGGCGATGGAGAGCGGGTAGCGATTTTCGAACACGGTGTAGCGCTCGCGGGTGAATTCGTCGCGCCGCTCATAAAACACGGGATTTAAGGTGTCGAGGAACGTGCTGCCACGGGGGCCATCTATGTTTTGGTTTTCGACCAAAAAGCGCAGGTTGTGCATGGCATTGAACACGGGCGTGTTGGGGTTGTAGTTATAGGAATTGATGAAGTTGGAGTAAAGCCCCAGGCGCGACTGGAGGTTGGCGGTGCGCTCGTGGGCCATGGAGCTGAACGTGGAAACGCCGCGGTAGCCCAGCCAGGCGGGGTCCATGAGCGTGCGGGAGTCGGTGAGTTCCATGCGCCAGAAGTCGGGGTATTCTTCCAGAAGGTCGTCGCGCACTTCGGTGAAGTAGTCCATGCCGGCCACATAATTTGCGCGCAGCATGGAGGGCGAGATCTCGAAGTTGCGGATGCTTGCGGCGCTGACTTCGGTGATCACCGCGCACAGCAGCAACAGTGCAAGACCTGAGGCCCAGCGTTTGTCGCCCTTCATTTTGGCGATGAAGAGGATACCGTAGATGGCCAAAAACGCCAGGGTGATGTAGATGGTGTGCTGTTGCAGGTTGCCATGGCCCAGGCGCTCGGCGAAAATGATGAATAACAAGGCAAGGCCGCCCACGCCCAGCAAAACCTTGGCGGGAATTTTGCGCAGCTGCGAAAAGGCACGGAAGGCGATGAGCAATAATATGAACGAGTAGATGAACGAGAAACGGAAGGGGAGGTCGTTGGGGAACTTGGCGGCATGCCAGTAGAAATTGAGGATGCCGATGTTGAAGCTTAAGAAGAAAAAGCCAAGCAGCGCCGCGTAGCAGATTTTTTCGCGCAGTTTGATTTTTGGCGCGAACATAAACAGGGGCACCAAAAGCAACACCGCTACGCCGCTGTAGACATTGGGCAGCACAAGGTCGCCACTGGAGCGGATGGTTGGGTTGATGTCTGCGAAATGGTTAACGAGGAAGTCGAGGATGGTGAAGCCGGGGGCGAATTCGGCGGTGGGGGCAACGGCCCCGGTGGCCGAAGAGCTCTGCAACGCGAAATACACCGGCAGTAGCGCAAAAGCCGCCAGGCCGCCGGCCAGCAGCGAGCCAACCGCGAAAGCGCCCGCGCTGCATGGCAGCTTGAAACGAAAGCGAGAGGCTTTGCCCTCTTTATCAGGGGCTTTGTTGGGCAGTTTCGCGCCGAGTTGGTAGTTGCTGAAGTATTCCACCGCGAAGAACAGTATGCTAAAGATGCAGACCATGAAGCCCACGTAAAAGTTGCTGACGAGCGTGAGGCCCAGGGTGATGGCATAGAGCGCGAACTTGTGCTTATGCACGCAATAATGCACGCCCAGCGCGACGAGCGGCAACAGCGCCATGGCGCCCAGCCACATGACGTTCCAGTAGTAGGCAATCAGCCAGCCACAGAAGGAGTAAAGTACGCCAAACGCTGCGGTGGCGGCGCTGTTTTTGTTGAACATTTTGCGCAGCATGTAGGCAAAAGACCCGGCGGCCACGGCACAGTTGAGCAGCACCATGAACGCAATGGCCTCCTGCACATGTTGGTGGCCGAAGATGAGCACCAACAAAATGTTGAGCGGGTTGGACAGATAGTTGAAGAAATTGCCCAAAAAGCCGCCGCCCAGGCCCGAATACCAGGAATACATCAGGCTACCACCGCCGGTGATGCGTTGATAAAGCTCGCCGAACAACGGGGCGTATTGGTGGAACAGATCCATGCGCAAAATGGAGCGCTCGCCGTGTTGCCCGCTGATAAACGGGATCATGTGCTGCGTAAACCACATGAAAACCATCAGCCCCGCCGAAACGAGGCCGGAAAGCAGCGCGTAGCCGTTGTTGGAAAAAAAGCGCCGGAGCTTTGGCTGGGGTTGCTGTTGTTCGCTCATGGTAAAGTCTCTCCTTTGTTATGTAACGCTCCATACAAGTTACGATGGAAAATTTGGGGTTGCGCAACGCACATATTGCCGAATGCTCAAAGATAACCACTATAATAGCATAATTTGGGACAAATTGCAAGTGCTTTTCCATCATTTTGGAAATTTTCAGGCGGGACAAACCTGCATACGCTGCCAGGCCACCGCATAGGTATAGACAAGCAGGGAGAGGGGAAACAGGAATGCAACTGACTTTGGGCGCAAAGGCGTTTGACCGGGCAACGGGCCACCTGCCCGACTTCGTGCGTGCGATGCTCGCCAGTGTGCCACAGGAGATACGCAGGCAGGCCACGGAAATCCGCATGCGGGCAGGTGCTGCGCTGAGCTTGACGCTGCCGCAAGGGCCGGTTTACATCACAGCGAGCGGGCGTGTGACAGAACTTTGGCGGGAAGACTGCATCAAGCTGACTGCCGAGCAACTTGCGCAGGTGCTGCGCAGTTTGTGCGACTACTCAGTGCACAGCTACACAGAGGACATTGCGCGGGGGTATCTCACATTGCCGGGCGGGCACCGCGCGGGGCTTTGCGGCACGGCGGTGCTGGAACATGGGCGTGTGACGGCGGTGCGGGAGATATCCTCGGTGAATTTGCGGGTGGCGCGTGAGATTTCGGGCGCGGCGGCAAAACTTTGCGCGCAAGTCTATGCGAACGGGCAGCTGCCAAATGTGCTCATTGCCGGGCCGCCGGGCAGCGGGAAGACAACACTGCTGCGAGACCTAGCGTGCAGGCTCTCGAACGGGCAGTGCGGCGGTGCAGTGCGTGTGGCAATTGTGGACGAGCGGGGCGAGCTGGCGGGTGCGCGCGGCGGCATGCCCTGCTGTTATGTGGGCGAAAACACGGATGTGCTCAGCGGCTACCCAAAAGGGGAAGGGATTATGCTTGCGCTGCGCTCACTTGCGCCGCAGGTGATTGTGTGCGACGAACTTGGCGGGGCGGACGATGCCGCGGCGCTGCAGGCCGGATTGAATGCGGGCGTGCGTTTTGCGGCGACGGTCCATGCCGAAAGCGCGCAGCAGGCTTTGGAACGCCCGGTGGTGAAGCCGCTGCTGGCCTGCGGGGCCTTCGACTGGCTGGTGCAGCTGGATGGCGCGGGGTTTGGGTATAATGCTGAGTGCTTAATGCTTAATTGTGGTAGCGCGCTTGCGCGCATTGAAATGGGTACGGGCAGAGGACGTCAAAAACTTAGAATTCAGCATTGATTGGAGGAACGACATGCTTAACTATATTGCGCTGGCGCTGGTGTTTTTGGCCTGTGGTGGCACGGGGGCCATGCTTTCCCGCGCGACGTTTTTGCGGGTGCGCCAGCTGGAGCTCTGCATGCAGATGCTGGCGAACATACGCGCGCAGTTACAGTTCAGCCGCCCGCCGCTTGACCGCATGCTCAGCGAGCTTTGCGGGCAGACGCAGCATCCGGCGTTTTTGCCGCATTGCCTGGAACATATGCAGGCGGGAATGGTGTTCCCCAAAGCATGGCGCGCGGCAGTGAAGCAACAGCGCGGTGGGTTGCGCGAACAGGACCGGGCGTTGCTGCTTGGCTTGGGCGAGTTGCTGGGCGCAAGCGACGCGGCGGGTCAGCGTGAGGCGTTGCAGCTGCAGGAAAGCCTGTTGGACGCACAGTTGCAGCAGGCCCGCACGGCGCGGGACACACGGGGCAAGGCGTTCTTTACGCTGGGGATTTTGGCGGGGCTAACGTTGATGGTGTTATTTATTTAAGCAACACAAAGGAGAACATAAAATGGATTTGAGCATTATTTTGCGGATTGCGGCAGTGGGGCTTATTGTTGCGATTTTGCAACAGATTTTGGCTAAGATTGGCCGCGACGAATACGGCATGCTGGTGGTGCTTGCGGGCATCGCTGTGATTTTGATGATGCTGATCCCGGAACTGCTGGGCTTGCTGGAAACCGTGCAAAGCGCGCTTCCTGTTTAGGAGGCGAGGCTTATGATACAGTTTGTGATAGCGGCAGTGGTCGCGGCGATTGCGGCGCTGATTGTCAAGCAAATCAAGCCGGAATTCGCCGTGTTTATTCAGCTGGGCGGCGTGGCGGTTGTGGCTCTTTTGCTGATGAGCACACTGCGGGAACTCATTGCCGCCGTGGAGGGGATTTTGGATTACGCGCCGCTTGCGGGCGGAACTGGAGGGATAGCCGGTCTTGGCGGCAACAACGCCTTCACGATGCTGGTGCGTGCGCTGGGCATTTGTATCACCACGCAGATTGCCGCCGATGTGTGCCGCGACAGCGGGTTTGCGGCGCTGACCAATGTTGTGGAACTCGGCGGCCGGCTGCTGATTCTGGCGCTGACGCTGCCGTTGTTGCAAAGCATTGCGCAGCTGGCAGTTGGGATGATCCGAGGGTAGTCCAATGCTTAATTCGCAATGTGTAATTGGACGAACGAGTACAATCATCATGTGTGCGCAAACGAAAGATATGTTGCAGGGGCGGCGAGCAAGCCGCCCGCAGCATCAAGGCATCGTCTCTTAAGGTTTCGGGCGACTTGCAAGCCGCCTCTACAGGTTGTACGAGTTTTCAGGTCAGGAGAAAAACATGGTTCGAAAAATGTTGCTGGGGATTGGATTTGCGCTACTTATCATGGCGGCGTTTGCGCCTGTGGCGTCCGGCTATGAGCCTGAAGTGATTTTGCCGCCGGGGTTTGAGTCCCAGTTGGAAGCCGCCGGGGCCGAAGGGCTCATTGAGGCGCTGCCGCCGGAAACGCGCGACGCGCTGCAGGAAATCGGCCTGGAGGGCATTGACCTGTATTCCCTGCTGCGGGCCAGCCCGCGGGATATCATCCAGCAGCTGCTGAACATGCTGCAAGGGGGAATCGGACAAGTGGCGCGGGCAGGGATGATGGCTATGGGCGTGGTGCTGCTGCTGTCGTTCGCGTTTGGCGCGATGCCGGACGATGAGAAGACGCGCAGGACATTGGAGGTTACCGGCAGCATGCTGGCGCTGATGCTGATGCTGCCGAGCCTTGCGCAGTTGATGCGGGCGGCGGCGGCGGTGGTGCAGGTGGGGGCGAACTTCAGTTTGCTGCTCATCCCTATTTTGGCGGGGATTGTAACGGCTTCGGGCCGGCCGGCGATGGCGCTGAGCTACCACAGCTTAACGTTCGCGGCAGCGCAGGGGCTTTCGCAGCTGGCGCAGGGGGTGATTATCCCTACGACGGGTATTGTGCTGGGTCTGAGCCTGGTGGACGGCGCCGCGCAGGACGCTCGGCTCTCTGCCGTGGCCAACGCCATCAAAAAGACGGTGATCGGCACGTTCGCGGTGTTGGCGAGCCTGTTCACAGCATTGTTGAGCATCAAAAGTTTGATCACCAACACGGCTGACGCGCTGGTGATCCGCGGGGTGAGGGTGCTGGCGAGCAGTGTGCCGCTGGTTGGCGGGGCCATCAGCGAAGCGACGGCGGCAATCCTCAGCAGTGTATCGCTGGTGAAGGGAGCAGTGGGCGGCTTTGCGCTGATTGCGGCGATTATGCTCTATGCTCCGATTCTCATTGAGCTGTTGCTGTGGTCGGTGATGCTAAAGCTCCTTGCGGGTGCGGCGGAGCTGTTTGGCCAGAGCAAGTGTAGCGGCGTGTTCAAAAGCGCGGCCTACGCTGTGGCGATTTTGACGGCCTGCGTGATCTTCAACGCTGCGCTGCTGATGATCTCAACGGGGATTGTGATTACGATGCGGGGCGTGTGATTTACCCCCTCACCCGCTACGCGGGGGGGAGATGCCCGGAGGGTAGAAGGGGTGTGCGGGAATGCAAACTTAGAGAGGGTATGGAATGGAAACACTAAGAACCTGGGCGCTTACGGTGGCCATTGCGGCGCTGGCGGGGGGGATTGTGCGTCTGCTTGCTCCAAAGGGCGCAGTGGAAAAAGCATTGCGCACGGCGGTGGCAGTGTTCTTGCTTTCAGCGTTTTTGACGCCGTTGTTCGCGCAGGGCGGGCTGGACTTCCATTGGGTGTTGCCGCAGGAAGTTGTACCGCCAGGCCTGGAGCGCTTTGAGGCCGAGCTTTCGCGCCAGACAGAAGCGGCCGTTGTAGCGCACCTGCACAATGCGATGCAGGCTGTGTTGACGGCGCGGGAGCTGGACGGGCAAATTTTGCTGGAAACGGATATTTTGTCCGACGGGAGCATAGACATAGTGACAGCACGGGTGGTGTTGCCGCCGGGCAGCGACACAAGCGGCCTTGCGCAGGCGTTGAAAGAACAGACAGAACTTGAAGTGGAAATTGTGAGGGAGGGGTAAAGAGATGGCAAAGATAAACATATTGTTGACCAAGTGGAAGATCAGCAAATGGCAGGCCTTGTTACTTTTGGCGGGGTTGTTGGGATTGCTGTTGTTGAGCATCAGCTCTTTGCCGGGCAGAGACGCAAGCCGCCGGGCTGCTGCCAGCCAAAACCCTGCGAGCGAGGCCGTGCGCGTGGACCTGGCAGTCTTCGAGCAGCAGCTGGAGCAGCGCCTGACGGAGCTCATCAGCAGCATTGCGGGCGCGGGTGAGACGATTGTGATGCTTACATTCGAAAGTGGAAGCGAGCCGATTTTTGCTACGCAGGGCACGAGCGACCGCCGCGTGATACAAGACGGCGAGCGTATGGAAGAGCATGTGAACGACCGCAAGGAGTATGTGATCATTGGCTCAGGTCCCGGTCAGCAGGGGCTGATACTACGCATGATTGAACCGCAGGTGCGCGGAGTCGCGGTGATTGCCCAGGGCGGCGGCGACGTGATTGTGCGCCAGGCCATCGTGGAAGCTGTGACGGCAGTGCTCGGTGTTGGCGCGAACAAAGTGAGCGGAGAGCAAATGGGAAATTGAGGAATACGGTTGATTATTGTTTTCGTATCTTACAAAACTGAAATTCAGGGAGGCACTTACAATGAAGAAAATTTTCAAAAAGCGGCAGTTGGTTCTGGTCACATTGGTGCTGGCGCTTGCGGCGGCGGTGTTCGTGAACTGGTATTACTCCAACCCCGCTGTGGCGTCTGATGCCCGGGCGGTGACCAGCGCACCGACCGATAGTGGCGATGATAACCTGGGTGACGCGCTTTATGTCCACAACCCCATGGGTGCCGTGGCGCGAGAATATTTTGCGGGGGCAAGGCTCAACCGCGCGGCGGCGCATGACGAGGCCCGTGAAGTGCTCAACGCCGTGATTGCCGACAGCAACGCAAGCGCTGCCGCTGTTTCGCAGGCAAGTGAGTCGTTGCAAGTGCTGGCAAATGCCATCCGCCTGCAAAGCGAGGCCGAGGCGCTCATTAGTGCGCAGACTGGCCGGGAAAACCTGGTGGTGATTGGTGAAGACAGTGTGCGCGCGGTGGTGGGCGGCCCGCCGCTGGACGGCGCAGTGGCCAACCAAATCAAGGAAATTTTGCTGCAGAAGACCAGCGTGGACGTTGGCAATATTTCAATTGTGGAGCTGGATAACGCGAATTAGTCAAGTTTTTTTGCCTCTCCCTCGTTTATTAACAACTTGTTCCAAATTATTTTACCGTTTAGCTATTGTAAAGCTTGGAATAATACTGTAGAATGAACACAACTAAGATTGAGGGAGACTAGGTTTTATGAAGGAAAATAAATCGTCGCGCAAGATTATCATCGCCGTTTGTGCGGTGGTGCTGGCCGGAGCGCTGGCCGTGGTTGGTGTGTTTGTGGTAGCCCCGGCGGTACGTTTTTCCATGGCCAGCAACCTGGCCGAGCAAAACCCTGCCGAAGCCTTTGCCGCGTTTGAGCGCCTGGGTGACTACCGCGACGCAAGGGTGCGCATGCGCGAACTCCAACAGCAGGTGATTGCCAGCCGTAGCCAGCCAACGATGGAATTCGGCGGCATGAACTGGCTTGTGCTGGAAGAACGCGGTGGCCGCGCATTGCTGTTGCTGGAAGAGCCGATTGGCGACCGTGCATATCACGAAGCGCTGATTGACATCACCTGGGAAGGCAGCAACATCCGCACGTATCTCAACGGCATGTTTTTCAACCGATTCGATGAGGAATACCAGGCGCGCGTTGTAGAAACCGACATCGTGAACAGCAATAATGCCACGTTCGGCACGCGCGGCGGAAATGATACCGAGGATCGTGTGTTCCTGCTTTCACTTGCGGAAGCGGCGTTGTATTTTGATAGCGCGACAGCACGCGTTGCCCGCATGAACAACAGCAACGTGTTTTGGTGGCTGCGCTCGCCCGGCATGGAACCCATGATTGCGGCAACCGTGCGCAGCGATGGCGAGCTGGGCAATGCCGGCAGCGGCGTGAATGCGCCAGAGCGCACAATTCGCCCCGCGATGTGGGTGCGACTGTAAACTTTCCGGCGATTCTTTCCGAATTTAAAAGATTTATAGGCATGGCGGAAACGCTGTGCCTGTTTTTTATTGACAAAGCAAGGCTGGACATGCTATACTTAGATGAATCATTGCATTATGACAGGAGGCGTTTGCCATGAAGGACAAGCTGCAAACGGTCCAGGCGCTTTTGGATTTTTGTGAGAAACAGTACCCCGGGCGCGACGCGTTTTTTTGGCGCGCAGGGGAAACGCTGCACAAAATATGCTACAGGTGCTTTGTGACGCAAGTGCGCGCGTTGGCGGCTTATTTTGCGGCGCAGACTGCCCCTGAGGCGCACATTGCCATTGTGGGCGGCAACAGCTACCAATGGCTGCTTGGCTGGTTTGGCATTGTGTGTGCCGGGCGCGTGGCTGTGCCGCTGGACGCACAGCTGACAACGGATGGGCTGTTGCAGCTGCTGGAGCAGAGCGATGCTGAACTTTTATTGTATGCCAAAGATTTTGACGATGTTGCGCAAGGCTTCGGCAACAGTTTAAGCCTTGACGCGCTTCCCGCAAGCCCGGCAGCAGAGGAATGGCCCTGCGCGGTTGTATCTAAAGACCTGGCGACCATTGTGTTTACCTCCGGCACAACAGGGGACTCCAAAGGTGTTATGCTAAATCATTGGAATTTGATGTCAAACGCCTTAAGCGGTTGCCGTTTTATGGATCTGGCCGGATACAGAACATTGTCGGTATTGCCGTTTAACCACATATTCAGCTTAATTCCCGGCATGCTGACGCAACTGCCGGGTGGCAGCGCCGTTTGCATTTGTGGTGGAGCAAGGCATTTGAGCAAAGACTTTGCGGCCTTTCGGCCGAACTACATGGCGGTTGTGCCGCTATTGGTGGAAAAGCTATATGAAAAAATTTGGGACACCGCAAAAAATGAGGGAAAAGACAAACTGCTCAAGCGTATGCTGAGACTCAGCAACGGTTTGCTTAAAGTGGGCATTGATGTGCGCCGCAAGTTGTTTTCGAAGGTGTTGGCGGCGTTTGGCGGCCAGTTGGAATGGCTGCTTGTGGGCGGCGCGCCCATGGCAGAAGAATATGTGGAAGGATTGGCTGGTTTTGGCATTGAGGTAGTGACGGGCTATGGAACAACAGAATGTGCGCCCGCGGTTTCGCTTACCCGATGTGGTGCTTACAGAGCACAAAGTGCAGGCCAGGTTATGGATTGCAACAAAGTGAAGATTGACCCGCATGGTGAAATACTGGTGAAAGGCGGCAATGTGTTTGCGGGTTATTATAAAGATGAGACGGCCACGGCCGAAGCATTCACAGACGACGGCTGGTATAAAACCGGCGACCTTGGGCGCCTGGACGAAGACGATTATCTTTATATCACCGGGCGGATAAAAAACCTGATTATTTTAAGCAACGGCAAAAATATTTCGCCCGAATTGCTGGAGGAAAAGCTTGCGCAGATTCCATATGTGAAAGAAGCGCTTGTGTTTGCGAAGGACGACAAAATTGCGGCAGAACTCTTTCTGGATGAAGAAATGCCGCAAGAGACTGTGCGGCTGGATGCCGACATCGCGCAGCTGAACCAGGCGCTGCCTGTGTATCAGCGCATTGAAACGGTTTGCGTGCGCAGCACAGAATTTCCCAAAACCACCACGAAGAAAATTAAGAGGACAAAATGATGACAGTGTTAGAGCAGTTGCAAGGGTTTTTGCGTGAGTACACCGGAGATAACAGCATGGTAGTGCGAAATGACACAACCATACTATCTGATATGGGCTTGAGCTCTTATGACCTGGCGCAGCTGGTTGGTGTGGTGGAAGCACATTTTAGGATAGAAATCTCGGACCGTGCGGCGATGCAAATGCGAACAGCCGGGGACCTTGTGGCTTACATTGAAAAAAACAGGTAAGGAGGGATATTGATGGAATATTTCCCTCTGAGCCGTGCGCAGCAGCGCATTTATGATTTGGAGCGCTTTGCGGGTGGTGCGGCGGGCATTGCAGGCAGTGTGCTGTTCGAAGGTGCACTGGACGAACCTGCCATGCAGCGCGCGCTGAACCTTTTGACGGAAACAAACGATGCTTTGCGGTTGCGCATAACGCCACAGGGTGTGCAAAACGTTACGCCTTATAAGCTTGAGCGGTTTGCAGTAAAAACATTTGAAAATTGCCAGCAATTCCATGATTGGGCGGCGCAACAGGCGCTTGTGCCGTTAGACCTGCATGGCACACTTTATGATTTCACTATTGTGGAAGCTGGGGACTGCTATGGCTTGTTTTTGTGCTTTCACCATATCATTACAGATGCGTGGTCGGCAGTGCACTTTGTTAGTTTGGCGCGCCAATATTACCAAGATGCACGCGCAACGCAACGCTCGTCTTTTCTTGACAGCATAACAAAAGAACAGCAATACTTAAACAGCGAACAGCACACGCGTGACCGCGATTTTTGGCTTGCGCGTTTTCAGGATTGGCCGGTGCCTGTGTTTTTGGCAAAGCAGGCGATAAGCGACATGGCGGCTGCGCGATTAGACATGTTTTTGACACTTGAAGAGGCAAAACCGCTGCGCGACTTTGCCGCGGCGCATGGCCTTTCGTTGTTCAACCTGCTGTCGACTGCGATGGCTGTGTATCTCTACCGTCTGCGCGGGCAGCGGGAAGTTTGCATTGGCACAACCACGCTGGGCCGCAGGAGTTTTGCCGAAAAGAAGACGATCGGCATGTTTGCGAACACGGTGCCGCTTGCGTTTGTGCTGGATGAAACCGTGGGCTTTCGTTCCGCTATGCAAGCGCAGAAAGAAACACTGTTCAGCGTGATTCGCCACGAGGGATTTGGATACCCGGAGCTGTGCAAAGCGCTGGGCGGGCAGGCGCGTTTATATGACGTGCTGGTGAACTATCAAAACGCAGCTGTGGCGGGTATGGACGAGACTTTCGCCGGAACGCACTGGTATTTTTGTGGCGCGCAGCCGGAGACGCTTCAGATACAGGCGAACGACCGTGACAACACGGGCGGGCTGTCTTTGATGTATGACTACCAGCTGGCGGCCTTTGCGCAGCCGCAAGTGCAAATGTTGCATGAACGGCTGATGGTGTTGTTGCACGATGCCATCGCAAACTCGGAAAAGCCCATCGGGCAGCTGGACATATTGTGTGAAAGCGACAAAGCTGCCTGGCAGGCATTGAATCAAAGCGGACACCCGGTTGAACTGAAACCGGTGCATTGCTATTTTGAAGCGCAGGCGAAAGCGAAGCCGCAAGCGACTGCTGTGCTGTTTGGCGAAGAACGCTTGACATATAAAGAACTGGACGGCTGGGCGAGTCGTATCGCGCTGTATTTGCAAAAGCGGGGCGCAAAGCCGGGTGATATTGTTGCCGTGAAGCTGGAGCGCTGCCTGGAGCTGATGCCGTTGCTGCTGGGGATCATGAAGGCGGGCTGCGCTTATTTGCCGGTGTTGCCCGCATGGCCGCAGGCGCGCGTGGACTTTGTGCTGAAAGATGCGGGCGCGCGGCTGCTGATAGATGATCCGCGGGCGCTGCACGATTTACCGCCCGGGGAGTTCCAAAGCAGTACGAACCCTGACCTGACGGCTTATGTGATGTATACGTCGGGCTCAACAGGGAACCCGAAGGGCGTACGCGTGGGGCAGGGGAGCTTGTGTAACCGGCTGTTATGGCAGCAGAATGCCTACCCGCTGGCGGTTGGTGAAATTCTGTTGCAAAAAACAAGCATCGGCTTTGATGTCTCAGCCTGGGAGCTGTTTTGGCCGTTTATGTTTGGCTGTGCGCTGTTGCTGCCTGAGCCTGGCGCGGAGCGGGAGCCCAGGCAACTGGCCGCACTCATTGCGCAACACGGCATTCGCACGGTGCACTTTGTGCCGTCGATGCTGGCGCTGTTTTTAGATTATATGCAGGCAAGCGGCGTGAAGCTACCCAGCCTGGAGCATGTGATTTGCAGCGGCGAAGCGCTCACGCCTGTGCTGAACCGGCGCTTTTATGAAGTGTTCGCAGGGCAGGGCGCGAGGTTGATCAACCTGTATGGCCCGACGGAATGCACGGTGGACGTGTTGCGCTACGACTGCAAACCGGATGATGAAGAGATTCCAATCGGTAAGCCGGTATGGAATACGCAGGCCTATGTGTTGGATCAAAACGGCCAGCTTTTGCCGCCGGGCGAGACGGGCGAGCTGTGCATCGCCGGGGTGCAGTTGGCGCAGGGCTACGCCAACCCGGAATTGGACGAAAACCGCTTTGTGGAGCACCCCATGCTTGGCAGGCTCTATAAAACCGGGGATATGTGCAGTTTGAACGCGCGTGGCGATATTCTCTACCATGGCCGCGAAGATGGCCAGGTGAAAATCAATGGCCAGCGCGTGGAGCTTGGTGAAATTGAGCGTTGCCTGGAGCAGGTTGTGGCGCGCGCGGCGGTGCTGTGCGACAATGAGAAGTTGCAGGCGTTTGTGATTGCTGAAAAATTCGACGAGCAAATGGCATTGCGCTATTTGCGGGAGCGCTTGCCGGGCTACATGTTGCCGCAACGCATTGTGGCTGTGGATGAGTTTCCGCTGAATCAAAACGGAAAGCTCGACCGTGCGGCGCTTGCGCAATTGGGAGACAGAGAACAGAAATCGAGGGATATCAGCGAAACAAAATTGCCAGCAACCCGGCTGGAGCGGCAGCTGATGGCCGCTGTGCATATGCAGCTGGGCAGCACGCCGGGCATGGATGAAAATCCCGTCCGCTGCGGTTTGAGCTCGCTTGACATGATTGGCATTACAACTGCGCTGGAACAGCAGGAGCTGCGGTTGCGCGTGGCGGATTTTTACACTGCGCCAAACTTTGCAGCGCTTGCGGCTATGGCACAGGAAAGTGCGCAACAGCCGCCGATGATTTTATTGCCGGGCCGGGAAGACATTTCACAGGTGGCTGCCGTGGGCGTGCCCTATGGCGGCGGCGGCTTTGGTGCCTGGGCCGATGTTGCACGGGAGCTGCCCATGCCGTTTTATGCCGTGAAAACCGCGCATGAAGATACAAACGCATTGCTGGAAGAGCTCAGGCAGTTGCCGCATGCGCGCTTTGTGTTGATGGGCAGCTGTGTGGGCAGCGGGCTTGCGGCAGCGCTTGCCGCAGCACTTGAAAAAGAGGGTAGGCTGGCCGGGCTGTGCATTGTGGCATCGGTGCCGCCGCCGATGGTACGATTGTATGGAAAAGTCTATAGACCCTGGCGGTTGCGCAGCGGAAAGGGCATCAACCGCGCGTTGCGGCGGCTCAGTGCGCGCGATCTGGCGCTTGGCCCGCGTGAAATTGTGCAGCTGCGGGCGGACTCCGCCTGGTTTTTGCGCTTTTTGGCAAGCGCCCGCCGCGTGAAGCTGCATGCGCCGGTTGAGCTTATTTATGGTGAACACGAACCTGCGGCGTTGCGTAAATATGCCGCACCGCGCTGGGAGCGGCTGTTTGGCCGACCGGTTGCGCAGCATTTGGTTACAGGTGGCAAGCATGATATCGTCCACACGCACCCGCAGGAGATTGCGAGAGCGGTGAAAGAAACGATCACAGGCGCAGGTTAGGCAATGTGGCCACGAGAATGTTTTACTTGAAAGGGCTTAACGTTATGCGTGCTTTCATTTCGTTTGGTGAGCTTCGGCTGTCTTCGCACACGTTATTTAATGGCATTGGCGTGGCGTTGGCAGTTATTTGTGCAGTGCTGTTGCTTTATTTTGAGTGGCGGCGGCGAAAACGCGCAGATTTGCTGCTGAAAGAACCAGGGAAATCGTTCAATTATTGGTTTGCCCTGCTTTGCTTTGCAGGTGCTTATGGCGGTTTGGCGTTGGGGACGACATATATTGGTGCGGTTCTTACAATTGACAGAGAAGGTGTTGCATTTGTTGGCGGCGTGTTGGTTTTTATACCGGTGTTTTTGCTGCTGGCAAAAATTTTTCCGCGTAACGGCAGCCCGACCAAACAACTGGAAGTAGTGTTGCCCGTGTTGGCTCTGCAACATGTGTTTAACCGCATTGCCTGTTTGCTCAATGGTTGCTGTTTTGGCACGCCATTTGAGCATGGCATTACCTACCCAAGGTTTACAGTTCCTAGCATGATGTTTCGGGGGCAACCCCTGTTCCCTACACAGCCGGTGGAGTCGGCCATTATGCTATTGTGTTTTGTGGTGGTTTTAATTTTGCACTTTCGTGGAAAGCGTACGCTACCGATTGTTCCGCTGGTGTTTGGCGCAACTGGGTTTTGGCTTACGTTTTTGATTGGGGGGCTCGTGACTGGGGAGAACACGTTGCTTGGGCTTCGGGCAATGCATTGGCACCAAATTGCTTTTACGTTGATGTTTGGAATTGGAGTGTTTTTCCTGGTGCTTGTTTTACGTGAAGCAAAAAAGCAAAAGGAGCAAGAAGCGCTGGCAAAGAAGAGCCGAAACAAGCAGCGCATCCAAAACGCGACCCAAAAACGTAAAGCACAAGTAAAAAAGAAACAAAACCGACAAACTTCAAAGTAATAATGAACAAATGACGATGCTTGTCTTTGGGCAATATTGCTAAATATTAAGATGTAGTGAAGATTTTATGTGAAAATATATTGACAAATAAATTTAATTGGTGTACAATGTTAGAGATTCATTGTACGCCTTTAATTTTAGAATGGAGGACTTTATGAAGCGTTTTCTCAGAAAGAGCTTGAGCATTTTGGTGGTCATTGCGATGGTCATTGGGAGCGTGAGCGTAGCGGCAAGTGCGTTTAATGCATTGCCTGCGGTTCGCCCTGCTTCTGTGCAGGCTGACCTTAACAATCTGCGGGCGGCTTATGCTGCGATGGAAGCAGCTGGTGCCAGGGAGCAGTGGACATTCACTGCAAACCCGGCAACTGACCCTGCCACGAACCCTGCGGCAGGATACAGCACTACGATCACTGACTTGTCCCCAGGTGGTTATGTGTGGCGAGTTGCTGAGGCATTTGAGCAATTGATCCAAAATGATGAGTTTTTGCTTGTGGGGCCCGGCACCGGGCAAGATGCACGCGATGCGCTCCCAACAGAAATTTTCCCGTTCAACTGGTGGGCTAATGTTTATTTTGACACCGCTCAATATTTATTTGGGCCAACAAGAGATGCTCGCAGAAGCTTGCTGGGCGCGATGACCAACATGCGGCGAAACAGTCAACCCATCACCAGTGCTGGAGACGCAACTAGGTCGCAAAACGCGTTTTCAAAAGATGCTAGGTGGACTGACACTATTGGCGCCAATCTTGCCAATACCACCACAATCGTGAATCGCTCGGAAATCATTGCGCTGCGCGATGTGCCTGATTATGCCGCGTTACTTGCACTGCCACCGGCCGGTGTCAGGACGCAAATGACGTTTGGTATGAACGCTGGGAACATGATTGCAAGCGGTACCCAAAGATTCAACTATTTCTCCTCACGTCAAACAACCACTTTTGTATATTCCAACACGCAAATCAATAATTTGATTGCATACCACGATCATTTCTTCACCGGTGGAACGCTGGGCATCAACCCCTTTGTTCTTTCAACCGGCGATTTGGCGAACCTGATTGCAGACAACACCGCTGCACTAAATGCTGTTTCTGCTTTCCCAACAGCAGACCTGGAGCGGTTCTTTGGCGAACAAGCATTAGAAGATGTCGCCGAATTCATTCAGGCATGCGATGATGCGTTGAATATCAGCGACTTCCTCCCGCATATTCAATTTTTCCAGGATCCTGGCGGCTTTATTGACAGAATCGCAAGTGGCACATACTATGACCCGGCGGATATGACGGAAATGAGTGGCATTTGGGCTGGAATGGAATTTCATTTCCAACGCCTCAATGGCATGAGCAACGCTGGCAGAGACCAGCTGACCGTGTTATATGGGCTGGATTTCCCGGCTATTGTTGCTGCGCGGGAAGTTCTGCAGCGCCACATGAATCTTTATGAGTTGGCTGCGCTTAGAGTAACCATTGACGCGAATTTCGCGGCAAACTGGCCTGGCACTATTGTCTTTAGGCCTGATGCTCCAGTAGAGCTGGGTGATATCGATGGCGTTGATTATTTCTCGGATGCGTGGCTGGCTACGATGGTCGCCTATTATAATGGGTTTTATGTTGCGCTTAACAATTATCCAACAGCGCATATTCTTGAAGTGTTTACGGATGGCATAGATCACATCATGCTGTTCCGGCATGCACTGGTTTACGAGACGAGTTTCCGACAGCTGGAATCTGATCTTAACAGTATTTTTGTGTTCTTCCTTTATTATCAATCGGCAGATTTGGCTGCCATTGGCACAAATCAGCTGATTAACATTCTGAATGAAGCGATTGGCTTCTCGAACATCTTCTTTGATCTATATGAGGAGATGGCGGATGATTTGACCCCCGAAGACCGGGAGTTCATCTTTGGCAATTTCCCCGACATTATTCCTATGGTGATTCACCAAATGTTCCTCACGCTGGAAGGGCGCTTTGTTGCGCAGGTGGAGACCGCCTTGGCGCTTTACGAAAATGTTGGCGAAGTCAGCTGGGAAAACGTAGCGCTTTTGCGCCGCATGCTTGGCTTTATTGAATCCCCAATTTTTACTCGTTTGGTGGGCACAGACTATATTCCACAACACATTCGCGACGCTTACTTGTGGCTGCGTGGCGAGATTTTAGATGAGTTCCAGGAATTCACGCGCGATGGCGGCTGGCACAGCTTCGAAACGTATGAACCCAGCTATCCGGTGCGTGTGCCTCGTACCACAGACCTTGCGCGCGACACCGACTTTGAAGTCACGGACGAAAACCTCGACAGCGTGGCTGACAGGCTCAACGCTTATTTGGCCAGCGATGCATTTACGGACTTGACCGGCATTGACTTGGCTGAAATGATTGGCGAGATGATTGACGGCCTGTGGTCTGACGCCGTGATCAACATGATTATCCAAGTTGTTTACCCCGAGCTTTTGGGTGCATTTGAACAAGAATGGTATAACTTGCCTGATTATGAGTCAGATGATGATGGCATGTTCGTTTTCATTAACAAGGCAGTAATGCGCACAGCTTTGGGTGATCCAGATCCAGGAAACACATTCTGGCACGGCAATGCAAACAATGCGGGCTTAAGGCTTTATCCTGACCACCTTGCAGTTGGCTTGGACGGCGCGGGCTTCACCGCTGCTGCTGATGCCTTGGGTTCTGTTACGACGTCTCCAAGCGGCTCTTGGGACATTTACCCGACCAATGCCTGGTCGCACAGCGATATTACCGACGCGGATGGTAATTTGAACTTGCGCTGGGGTGTTGATGACCCGAGCGATGTAAGTATTCCAACTTGGGGAACCTACTCAAGGCAAGAACGCTTTGCGCAGGCACTTTCTGCGGCAATGGGTGGTCTGTGGCCGGTGTTGGCATCTTTGCTTGCAGGGCAAACGTATACCGGAACGGTATTTCATGTTGCTCGCATGCACGGTTTTGCGGTTGATACTCTTTTGCACAGCAACCCTGCATATTATGCTGGCACACCCCCGATGCCTGGGCAAAATATGCGGTCGAACGTCAGGGCACCACGGATCTACCTTGACTTAAATGTGTTTACTGGCACGCACGGCTATGCCGAATTGCTCACCCCCATTTTTGAGGCATTGATGGGTGAAGATGCTGCTGGTCTTGCGCTTATTCCCACTATGGCACAATTGGAAGCCATAACCGAGCCCCGGGACATGGTGAATGCCATATTGAACCCGATTCTTTACTTTGCGACAGAGCGATTGCCCAATGCTCCGCTGGAAACCATTTTAAGCGTTCTTCCCAATATAGCTTTTGCGCTGACGATGGATAATATTTCTCCATTGTTCCGGCATTTGGTGCTAAACTTGGACTACAGGGCCGATGGGACTTTGCATATTAGATGCGTTGCAGGCAATGGTTCCAATTGGAACTTGACTTGTGGCGGCACCATGGGCAGCCAGGGCATGGCGATTTATGACAGCATTGACCTTGACCTTTATGAAGTGTTCTTCGGTGGCGACCTTGACATGAGCTTTTTGCAGGACTTTAATGCAATTTTAGACATGGTAGCGCCGTTGCTTGGCCTGGAAGAAGGCGCGAGCCTGCCGCTGTTTAATTCCGGCATATTGGCCACCATGGGCGAGTTGATTGGGCCCATTCCGTCCAACCGCCCCAGTGGTGAGCGCTTCACAATTCGCGCAAACCAAGGCGATGTGTTGCTGCACCTGTTGCGCTATGTTGGTGAAGTGTTGCGCGATGACAATCTGTTTGAATTTGTTTCAGATTTGCTTGGCAACGATGAATTGATTGACGGGATTCTGACCAACATTGCTGAAGACACGGAAGATGTGATTGCGGCACTGGTTGAGTTGATTGCTCCCAACTTGAGTGATCATCCGCTGACACCGGTGGAATTCAACGAACCGGGCCCGCAAGGGAACCCGTTCCCGCGCTGGTGGGCTGGGCATGACCCCGATGGCACAGACGGCGAAATCAAGGCGCGGCATGATGCCGAGTTTATTGTCAACAACGCCACAATTGTGATTGATGTCCTCTGGCAGGCGCTCACAGGCGCGGAAGATCCGTTCACTGAAAGCATTTATGAGCTGATACATGAACTGCTTGACCCAGCAGAGTTGTTTGAGCTTATGGCGGATGTATTTGACGTCTTGCTGGAAGTGTTGGATGACATGGGCCTTGTAGATCTCTTAGAAGATTTGGAAGATTTGCTGGAAATGTTTGTGCTGATTGACGGCGATCCGCTGCCTTTGGCGCAAATGCTTGATGACCTGGAAACCTTCCTGGATCCTGCCAATATTAGCGCTTTGGCGGCCACGATTGATGACTTCAGGGACTTCACGCTGGCGATGTCTGCGCTTTTGGCACCGATAGCACCGATTCTCGACTTCCTGTTGTTTGGCGCAAACCTGGAACTCGTCAACATCTATAATCTAGTGGAAGTTTCCCCCGGCGTGTATGAGCGCGATAGCGTTGGTAGCCTGATTACCATTCGTGGTTACGAAGGCTTTGCCTATGGCTTGGCACCGATCTTCAACGCATTTATGCTGCCTCTGGGGTTGCCCCCGGTGACTGTGCCGACTTTGGCTGATTCCGCGCAAGACAAGGTTCACGCCATTTTGGGCCCCATCGTGGACATCGCTTATGCATTACTGGAAAGCGACGACCTGTTCGTTGACGTATTGACGCTGTTGCCGAACCTCATTCACTTTATCAGCCCGGATGCTGACGGCGGCTACAGCCCCTTGCAGCAAAGCGTTGACCGCCTGCTGCACCCGGTGTATGTGCTGCTCGATACCCTGCGCCCAATCATTGATGTGACTGATACTGCCTTCGGAGAGTTTAGGCTCAACGGTTTGGTGCTTATGGAAGATGTTATCTTCTTCACTGAAATTGGCAGCGAGAGCCCCGGTGGCCGCTTGATTGTAGACCCGCTGAGATTGCTCAATGACTTGGTAGCCACTATCCCCTTGGGTGGCGAAGACTTTGAAGTTGACCTGCGCTTCCTGATGCAAGGCGCGCTGGTGAACAATAGCGATGGTTACTTCTTCGAGGCGGATGTGCCTGCGGTGTTCTTTGCGCTGTTGGCTCAAATTGGCCTGTTCGATGAAATTGAGCGCATGGGCTGGATTGGCCTGACGCGCCTGATTCAATACGGCCGCTTCGAAGGCCCGGCGAGAATTAACTACGCCTTTGCGCCAACGCCGGTGTCTCCAATCAGCGCAATGTCCAATGCGGCCTGGATGATCCCTTACGCGGATTTCCTGGCCGACAACCTGGAAGCCGTGATTGATTGGGCATATGCCGCGCTGTTGGCAGATAACCCGGTGGCGGAGCAAGAAATCAGCGACTTGCTGGGCTTCCATCTGCCGTTGGCCGGTACTTTGGAAGAAACGATCGCCAACCTCTGGAGCGACGAACTTTTTGTGCTTCCGAACCTGGAGACGCTTGCCGGGTTGGCGTATGGCCTGCGCGACACACTAATGGACATTGAAATCCCGGTGATCACAGATTTCTTTGGCGCAAATCTCATTGATCTGTTGGCGGATCTGGTTTCTGTTTACTGTGAACACAACGGTGTAATTGCGCTTGACCTTGACGAGATGCTCTTCGACACTTTAAGTGATTTCCTGGATGACCCTGATGCGTTTGTTGCGCCATTTGCCGGCCTGAACGGCGAGGAATGGTTCTTCGCGATTTTGGGTGAACTGTTTGGCGATGTTATGCCGCTGTTGCGTGTGTTCCTGGCCGAAAGCAACTTGTTGCTTATTCAGCATGACGACATCGCAGACACCGGCCCCTATCTCGGCACACTTCCGGATGACGGCGCGTTCCTGCGCGTGTTTGGTTACGATGGCTGGCAAACCGCCATGTTGCCAATCTTCCTTGGCCTTGGTGCCGCCGTGCCCGGTTTCGCCACCCCTGACGTGTTGATGCGCTACGACGACTTCAGAGTTGCGACACAGGAAGAGCAATTGCAGGCAATCTTCACCCCGATTTTGTTCCTGCTCAACGCCCTTGCTGAAAATCCGGCGACAACGCTTATGCAGGTGATTCCCAATGTGGCGTTCTTCATCGGCGATGGAGGCCCGGGCCCGAGCCTGTTGCAACAGGCGATTGACCGCTTGCTCTGGCCGCTGAATGTGATCCTGCAAGAAACCAACGTGCCGGAACTGCAAGAGCTTATGCCGGAAATCATCACAAACATCAATGCCGGCACGCTGGTGAGCGACCTGATTGGCTTTCCTGTTGACAGACTGGCCGTTGGCACCGCGCGACCCTTCAGCTTCCTGATGAACCCGGCAGCATTCCTGCTTGAGCTTGATGCTCTGGGCTTGTCTGACCCATATGGCCCCGGCGGCTTGTTTGTGGCTGTGGACATGGTTGCGCTACTGATACAAGCATTGTATCTATTCGGTCTTACAGATGACCTTGGCGATATCTTCGGCCTGCTCAACATTCCTGGCAGGGTGCGCACAACACTGACTCCACTGAACTATCCACAGGTGCGGACGCTGAGCGGCAGAGATCTCTACAGCACGATTTTCTGGCGGCAAAGCTGTGCCATTCGCATGATATGCGAAATGACCACGCTCATCGAAAACATCATGCCGCTGATCTTCGGCACATCCATCGAAGAACTCATCCGCGACCTTTTGGGTGAAGAACTGTTTACACAGGAAAACTTCGAGGCAATCGTGGAGTTGTTGCAAGACTTGCTTGACCTGGACATTGACCTGAACATGAATATCCTGGGCAGGTCTTTGGCAGAACTCATTCGTTCGGCCCTGACAGTTGACGGCGTGCCGTTCGACTTGGTCGCGATGCTCAATGCCATAACGAGCTACAATCCCACCAACGTGAACATCACCGGGCAAGACAGCTTCATTGAGAACCTGATTAACTTCCTGGAGCCATTGGGCCCCATTCTGAACATGACATTGTTTGGTGCGGACATTACGTTGCTGGACGACTTGGCAGACATCAACGGTGGCGATGGCTTGGCAACCATCTTCGGGCAGGAAGGCTACCGCCTTGGCTTGATTCCGATTTTAGAGGCGCTGTTGTTGCCGCTGGGCATTGACGATCAAATCACCTCGGCAAGCGCTATGCTCACCATGACCAACCGTCAACGTCTGGAAGCCATCGTCGCGCCAGTGCTGTACCTGCTTGAAGTCATTGTGGAAGATCCAGTAGACAGCGTTTTGCTGCTGCTACCCAACCTGGCCTATTTCCTCACGGCTGGCCTGCTTGACGATGCGCTTGAAAATACGCTTTATGGCCTCAACGATTTGCTTGCGGCAATCCCTGGCGTTGACCCGATTGAGCTCAACGTGGAAGAATTGTTGGATGACCTCATCAGCGACCTCGGCTTTGTGAACCTCAACGTGCAGACATTGCGGGGCCTGCTGGTTGGCCAGGTGATTAATTACACCTCGCTTTCAGGGCATCAGGCAATCCACCTTGCGGTTCTTTGCGAACGTGACCGCGCTGACTTGCTTACCGCGCTGCTGCGCACGTTGATTGGTGTGATCCAAAGCGATCCCATCAACCGCGACATTCTCATCACGTTGCTTGTCGACGCCATCGCCCCCGGCAACCTCCTGCTGCGCTGGACGCTGCAGTTCACTTTCTGGGTTCATCGTGTGCTGGGCGCAAACATCACATTGTTCAGCCTGTTTACGCTCGTGCGTTTTGTCAACTTCTTCTGGACTCCAATTCAGTGGATGGGCAGCCTGTTCGGTGTGTTTTAGGGGCTTGTAAAATCCCACGCAATATGTTATAATAATAGGAGGCAGGGGTAAAAGCCTGCCTCCTAATTTTGCGGACATGGCGGAATTGGCAGACGCGCTGGTCTTAGGAGCCAGTGGATTATCCGTCCGGGTTCAAGTCCCGGTGTCCGCACCAGCGGCGAGTCGCCGCTCACAGATCGCGCACTTGCTTTCGTAGGTGCGTGAATTTTTATGCCCGCGTTATGATTACATCTTTTTCGTTCAACGCTTCCAGCGGCGAGTCGCCGCCCACAAATCGCGCACTTACTTTTGTGAGTGCGTGTTTTTTATATCCCGCGCCATGCTTTACATCTTTTTCGTTCAATGCTTCTATCCCTGCGGGGCGCAAGTTGCTTCGCCGTGTTCTGCGCCAGTTTTGTGCGTAGGATATCTTTGCTGTGTTATGCTCCTGCCTCTGCGGTGGGACGCATTTGCGAGCATCTTTGATGCGTGCGTGAGCTTTATATCTCCACTTCACATCATCAAATATGCGTTTTCAATGATGATAATCTCGTCGCTATGGGCGCTATTTCCGCTTATATTCTCGAGGCCTGTTGACAAAGCGCGAAAGATATGTTAAAATTGCCCATATGACAAAAAAACGGAAAGTAAAAGTTTAACAGAGGTGTTTTTATGAAGAAGCGGTTTTGGTTTTCCATGATGGCAATCTGCACAGTGTTGGCGATCGTAGTGATGTCAGTAGCGATGTCATTCACCGTTACAGTAGCGGAAACGGACTTTATCTCAACGCCTGCGAGCGCCCGTCCCGACTCTTCTTTGTTGCTTGAATCGCGTTTTGCCGAGGATCGTGTTTTGGTCAAGCTGGCCGCCGGCAGAAACACCCGCTCTGGCGCAACGGTTCAGTCGCTGGATTTAGGCGTCGGATTTTCTGAAATGCGCTTGCTCAACCCTTCAAATGAAGGTAACGCGGACAGTGCGCCGCAGAGCATCACCGCAGACCAAAATAATGTGTTTGTCCTCACGTTGGAAGAGACCGGCCCAAGTGCGGTAGAACGTGCGCTTGAAATTCTCAATGCCAACCCGATGGTGGAGATCGCCGAGCCGAACTACTTTTTCAGGCTGAGTTCCACGCCGAACGACCCGATGTTTGACATGCAGTGGGCGCTGCAAACAATTAACGCGGAGCAGGCATGGGGCGTCACCACGGGCAGCCGAGATGTGGTTGTGGGCATTGTTGACACAGGCATCGACGGCACACACCCCGACTTGGCGGATAATCTGTGGGTGAACCCAAACCCAAACCAAAATGGCTTTGAAAACGACATCCATGGCTTTGATTTTGCCAACAGAGCAGGCGGTATTCCGTTCGACACCAGCAACCATGGCACGCATGTGGCCGGCATTGTTGGCGCTGTTGGGAACAATGGCGAGGGTATCGCTGGCATCAATTGGAATGTGAGCCTGGCATGGATGGGCATTTCGCATGATGGTTTTTACGTTGAATTGGCCGCGGCGATTGAGGCGGTGAACTATGCCGAAAACCACAATATACCTATCTTGAACAACAGCTGGGGCAGTTCTGATCGTTCGGAACTGCTTTACCAGGCGATACAAAACTATAATGGCTTATTTATAGCGGGCGCCGGGAACAACAACACCAGCAACGATGCGCTTGCGTTTTATCCCGCAAGCTTTAATCTTCCCAATGTGATATCCGTGGCATCGATGAACAGCCAGGATGTTTTGTCCGACTTTTCCAATCACGGAAGCGACAGTGTTCATATTGCTGCACCCGGCGAAGGCATATTGAGCACAATTTCGGGTGGCGGATACAGCCTGGATAGCGGCACATCCATGGCAAGCCCCTATGTGGCGGGCGTTGCGGCCCTGGTTTTGGCACATAACCCCGGGTTTACGCCGGTGCAGGTGAAAGCCGCGGTGCTTGACGGCGCGGAGACATTGCCACAATATCTTAATTACGTGGCGTGGGGCCGCAGGTTGTGCGCTTTTCGCGCACTGATTCCCCGCCCACCTGTGCAGAGCATCTCTATCACGCCGGATGCTTTGACGCTGGACATCAGCGAATCGAGCAGGCTGACAGCTGAAGTTTTTCCGGCTGATGCACAGCGCGCGGTGGCATGGGAGTCGAGCGACCCGGATACCGTTATGATATTTCAAGACGGTACTGTTGTTGCGCGGCAAACCGGCACGGTGACCATCACCGCCCGTTCTCTGGCGGACCACAACATATCCGCGTCGGCCGTGGTGACCGTAACCGATGTTGACCTTGGTGCGATCATTTTCCTGGACATGAATTTCAAGCAGGGTGTGATCGACACGTTGCGGCAATATGATCCTAGATTTATTAACTATACCATAGCTTGTAATATATTTCCCGCGGACGTGGCTGGGATAACAAACTTGTACGTTTACACCAGAAACATAGCAAACTTGGAGGGGATCCAGTATTTCACCGGCCTGGAAGTGCTTCATGCTGGCCGCAACAGATTGACAAGCCTGGACGTAAGCCAAAACCCCCATTTGGTAATACTTGGTGTCAACTTTAACCAATTGACAAGCTTGGACGTAAGCCAAAGCCCTGAATTGAGAGAGCTTCATGCTGTCCAAAACCGTTTGACAAGCTTGAACATAAGTCAAACCCCCAATTTGATTACACTCGACGCTATAAACAATCAATTGAGGCGCTTGGATGTAAGCCAAAGCCCAAAGCTGGAAGTCCTTCTGATCCATACGAACAAATTGTCCGATTTGGATGTAAGCCAAAACCCTCAATTGAGGCAACTTTCGGTTAGCGCTAACCAACTGACAGGCCACTTTGACACAAGCCAAAACCCAAAATTGGAATCTCTTGGGGTTTGTGAAAATCAATTGACCAGCCTGGATGTAAGCCAAAACCCCGCATTGAGAGCGCTTTCGGCCCCCTACAATCAATTGACAAGTTTAGATTTAAGTCAAAATCCAAATCTGCAAGGACTCAGGGCCAACTATAACCCCTTTAAATATGTAAGCGCCAATGTAGGAAGCAACAGCATTCGCTTGACTGCAGAAGGTCCGGGCTATGTATGGCTTAGCGTAGCACTTCCCGATGTTTTTGCGCAAGCCGTTCAAGCTGATTCTGTACCTTTTTTGCATTGGACGGAATCCGGTGCTCATTTTGATAATTCAAACCATATTCATTTGGAACACAGTCGCGACTATGACTTAATCGCGCATTTTAGCGAAGAGCTTACCTATTCTCTTACCGTCAACGGTGGTTGGGGCGGCGGTGATTTCGCGCCGGGCAGAGAGGTGTGGCTTGGAGCCAATACGCCTGGTGATCAACAGTTTGTGCGCTGGGAGTTCAGCCCGCCAGTTACTTTTGTGGACGGCCGTAGCGAGACTGATTTATACACGGCATTCATTATGCCCGCAAATGATGTGATCGCCACAGCAGTGTTTGAGGCGATCACTACAACTGCACCGACGACGACAGTAATCGCCACTACGACAGAACCTACTACCACGACAGAACCCGTTACCACCACAACTGATCCAACTACAACGACTACCCAAGTAACCACCACCACTACGACCCAGCCAACCACGACAACAACCCAGCCGACTACGACGACCACCCGGCCAACTACGACGACCACCCGGCCAACTACGACGACCACCCGGCCAACTAC
>Ga0131853_10003803_pt1 | contig 27085 bp, 20 predicted proteins | sample TergutLab28metaG_FD_92764 | JGI IMG/M metagenome (GOLD analysis project Ga0131853, IMG submission 92764) | Labiotermes labralis P1 segment gut microbial communities from Petit-Saut dam, French Guiana - Lab288 P1 (version 2) (version 2) | ecosystem: Host-associated > Arthropoda: Insects >...
ATCATCACCGTGCCCTTTGGGCCCATTCCGTTTACCTTGCAGACTTTGATGCTGGGCATTGTTATCTGCCTGCTGCCTCCCAAGTATTCCGTTGCTGCGGTGGGCGGGTACTTGGCGCTGGGGAGTCTTGGTTTACCAATCTTCTCAGGCATGCGCGGCGGTTTTGCTGTGCTGGCTGGGCCTACCGGCGGCTTTCTCGTAGGCTTTCTTGTGGCTGCGGTCATCGTCGCATTCATTCGCAGCAGAGCACTGCATACAAAAGACGACACAAAAGAAGAGCCCTCCCGCCCGCGCTGGTTTTTGCCGACACTGGACATCTCCTCGCTGGTGCTGTTCTCGCTCATCTCCTACGTCATGGGATGCCTCTGGTTTATGTACTCAACCGGCACAACTCTCGAAGCATCACTCGCAGCCTGCGTCATCCCCTTCCTGGTGCCCGACGCATTCAAGGCCGCTGCTGCCCTTATTTGCATTCAACCGGTGCGAGCTGCGCTGGGGTTTAGCCCTGCGCCCAGCTCGTGACTGCCGTAGAGCTCCAACAGTTTTCATGATTACCGTTTAGCGTCAACAGTTTATCGGAGGTAGTTCCAATGAAAAAGATAGCATTTCTCATGGTTGTTATTCTCGCATTTGGAGCGCTTGCAGGCTGCGCCACGGGCGGGTCAACAAAGACGCTCACCATCAACGACATCCAAACCGACCCCTTCTCCTTTACCGGCGAGATTGTCATCACCGGTGTTAATGCAGGCTTTTTTCATGATGACCCGCAGGTATTCTTTGTGGTGGACACCGCGGAGCTTTTGGCGTGCAAGGATTTGGCCTGCGGCGCATTTCAACTGCCCGTGATTTATGAGGGAGGCGGCGGGCTGCCGGAACTCGGCGACGAGGTGGTCATCACCGGAAGCTGGGGCACCTACCGAGTGCAAGGTCAAGGTGGAATTGAAGACGTTGATATTTTTGAGATAACAAAGATTGAGGTCAAGCGAAACATCATGAACCTGCTGCAGTAGCGCGGCCGCATCAGCGCACCCGCACTAGTGGCAATCGCACCGGTGAAGCGCAGCATTGCTACCGTAACGGCACAACCGCATCAGCACAATAAAGAAGGCACATAGTGAACACACTCAAACTGGTATCTAAGAATCTCCTACGCAGAAAAGGACGATTCATCTTCACCTTGCTCGGCATCACTATTGGAATGGCGGCCTTTGTGGCCCTGCTTTCACTTAGCGGAAGCATGCAGAGCGAAATCAGAAAACAAGCCGCAATGCTGGGCGCAAACCTCATCATCACCCCCAAAAACTGGTGCGCTTATGACCAGATTTCTATCTTGACCGGTGAATCCCTCCCCGAATCCCTCCAGTATGAGGTGCTTGAAAAGGTGGCCTCCGTAGACGGAGTCACCGCCATACCCTACCTCACCCAAAAAACGGCAATCCAAAATAGCCCCGTTTTGGTCACGGGCATGCATCCGCAAGAGACCCTGGAGTTCAAAGAGTGGGAGATTGCAGAGGGCAGCTTTTTCAGCGCGCAGGATGAGCGAGCCGTGGTGCTTGGCTCAAGCATCGCCAACAGTTTTAACTTGCAGGTGGGCGATACGCTGACCATACGAGGCGCGCAGTTTCCCGTAATAGCAATCCTCCAGGCAACCGGCGGCAATGACGACATTGCGGTGTATCTCCCCCTAGCTGTGGTACAGGAGATTTATGAGGTGGGCAACTACATCTCCTTTATTGCGGCAAAGGTTGACGATCTTGCGCAGATGGAGAGTTACGAGGCTGCTATCTTAGACGTAGCCAACGTTGCGGTGACCTCGGACAAGCAGCTTTTGAGCACGGTGCTCTCCATGCTCGGCACGGTTAATATGACCTTGCAGCTTATTGCGGGGGTGGCTTTGATTGCGGCGGCTTTTGGAATTATCAACACCATGATGGCAGCAATTTACGAGAGGCGTCGCGAGATTGGAATTCTCCGTGCCATCGGCGCCAAGAGGGGCTCAATTTTCAGGATTTTCCTCTTGGAGTCAGGGGTGTACGGCTTGCTCGGTGGTCTATTAGGAGTGGTGCTTGGCTTTGTTACCTCCCTCATTGCGGCACCGCTGATCTCTGGAGGCGACATGAGTGTTCTCTTAAAAGGCGCAACACCCCAGGCCAGCCTTGATGCCACTATTGTTTTAACGGCGATTGCGTTTTCGTTGGTCATCTCTGTGGCTGCCGGCATGTATCCCGCATGGAAGGCGGCAAAGCTTACACCGGTGGAGGCAATCAGTTATGAATAGGGCAATCATCAAAACAGAGAACCTGGAAAAGATCTACGGCAAGAGTGCGGTTAAGACTCACGCGCTGAAAGGCGTGGATATGGAGATACCCGCCGGCTCGCTCTCTTGCATCATAGGCACCTCTGGCCACGGAAAAAGCACCCTGCTGCACATGATTGGCGGGCTTGATAAGCCCACAAGCGGGAGTGTCTTGATTGACGGGGTTGCTATCTCTGAGCTTACCGACAGCCAGCTTTCCGAGCTCCGGGCTCAAAAGATTGGCTTTGTGTTTCAGTTTTTCAACCTGCTGCAAAACCTTACGGCTTTGGAGAATATCCAGGCAGCCATGCTGTTTGGCAGTGTTCCCCAAGCGCAGCAAAGGGCAAAGGCGCTGGAGCTGCTGGAGTTAGTGGGGCTTTCTGACAAGGCAGATGCCAAGCCAACTGAGCTTTCCGGCGGGCAGCAGCAACGGGTCTCTATTGCCCGCGCACTTGCCAACGACCCGGAGATTTTGTTGATGGACGAGCCAACGGGCAACCTCGATTCTGAATCTGAAGAAGAAGTGCTCAGCCAAATCTTCAAGATTCACAAAGCGGGCAAAACGATTGTGATTGTTACTCACAACAGAGAACTGGCAGAAAAAGCAGAAATGATTTTTGAGATCCAAGATGGAAAAATAAAGACCTAGTACTTTTAGGACAAGTCATCTTTTTGGGGCTGAGAGGCTGCCTCTGCTGCCTCAAGGTGCAGGTAGATTGCAAATAAAACCGCCGCTTGAATTAGCAATTTTGTTTCCGTTAGAATTGAGATGCCTCATTCTTGGCCGTCCGTACGATGGGCCGACATGAATGAATAGGGAACCCAGATACTGCTGTGGACAGGTATTCCCCTACACGGTAGCGAACGCTGGAAGCAGTGGTGCGGGTACCCACCTTTTGATGAGGTGGGTTCATCCTTTCGGTCCAAGAGTGAGGTTCTTTTAGAGAGGCCGGGTCATTTTGTCCTGAGGACAAAATGACCCGGCCCCTTTGCGCTGGGACAGAGGGACGGGGCTGGAACAGGGGGACGGGGTTAGTGTTCCAATTTGACCTTGGTCAAATTGGAACACTAACCCCGTCCCCCTGTTCCAGAGATTTTGGAGGCTAGTTCTGCTACAAATTTTCACTTGTGCGCGATGAAAAGGCCGTTATAGGGCTGAAAATGGCATTATTTCCCCGGAGAGTGGCTTTTTGACCCCGGTTTGGGTGCTAAAAGGGCAAAACGCCGCGCACAAGTGGAAATTTGTAGCAGAACTAGCCTCCAAAATCTTTAATTTACCTAAACAGAGGTCGAATAGAATGCTTGAAGGGAAATGGGGAGTGAGGAGGACGCATCAGCGGCTATAATTGGGGCATGGATACTCTTTTCTCAGAAGTTGAGCAGGCGGCTCTCGGGAGCGTGGCACCGTTGGCGGTGCGGGTGCGGCCTCGGACGCTTGATGAGTTGGTGGGGCAAGATGAGGTTTTGGGGCAGGGGAGTTGGCTTCGGAATGCTATTGAGAGTGATACTCTTTCATCGATTATTCTTTTTGGTCCGGCGGGTACGGGTAAGACTACCCTTGCGCGTGTGATAGCTCTGCAGACTAAGGCGCACTTTACTGAGGTCAGTGCTATTAGTGGCGGCGTGAGTGACTTGCGCAGGGTCATTGATGAGGCTGCGGCGCGGTTGACTCACCGTGGCCTTAAGACCATTCTTTTTGTTGATGAGATCCACCGGTTTTCGCGCTCGCAGCAAGATGCGCTTTTGCATGCGGTGGAGGACAGGATTGTCATTCTCATTGGTGCTACTACGGAGAATCCTGCTTTTGAGGTTAATTCGGCGCTGATCAGCCGCTCGAGGATTATTGAGTTTGTTGCACTCACTGAAGAAGCCATCAGGGTGGTGGTGCAGAGTGCGCTTGCGGATGCGCGAGGGCTGGCGGGAGCATTTTCGCTGGATGAAGACGCGCTTGATGCCATTGTGATGATGGCTGGCGGGGATGCTCGTGTGGCGCTCACTACTATGGAGATGGCTGCTGATATGGCGGGGAGGGATGGCGAGGGGCTGGATCCTTCGGCTGCGCTCCGCTCCGCTCAGGACGACAAAACTGTCATAACGCTCACTGATGTAATGGAGGCGGTGCCGCGGACTACCTTGCCTTATGATAAGAAGGGCGACATGCACTACGATGTCATTAGCGCCTTCATTAAGAGCATGCGGGGTTCTGATGCTGATGCAGCTATCTATTGGCTTGCTCGTATGTTGGATGGGGGCGAGGATCCTAAGTTTATTGCAAGGCGTATCATGATCTTTGCTTCGGAGGATGTTGGCAATGCTGACCCGCAGGCGCTGCTCATTGCGCATGCGGCTTTTGCTGCTGTTGAGCGCATTGGGTTGCCGGAGTGTCGCATCAACCTTTCGCAGGCTGCAACCTACATGGCTTTGGCGCCCAAGTCAAATGCTGCTATTGTGGCTATCGACAAGGCCTTGGGAGAGGTTGCTAAAGGGCCACTCAGACAAGTACCCAATCATCTGCGCGACCGGCACCGTCCGGGCTCGGAGAAATACGGAAAATACCACTATCCGCACAACAGCCCCTCCGGCTATGTGGAACAACAATATTTGCCGGACGGCCTAGAGCGCAGGTGCTTTTATACCCCCGGCGAACGAGGCTGGGAGGCCTACCGAACCGAACAGAGCGGCAATGATGGGTAGTAGTAGCAACATTGATAGGTAGCAGTGGAGCGGTAACAGCTGTGTTATCATTACGCTACCACTTTTACAAAGGAAGGAATTCTTGATGAATGACATAGCTATGCTGGTGTTACTGGTAGTTATTATTGCGTTCGTCATTGCGTTGATAGTGTTGGTTTTTCACATAATTGGCACCATTCGCAAGGTTAATCAAACCATCGATGACATTCAACCGACTATAGAGACAGCCAACAAGATGTTGGAGGAATTGCAGCCGGCAATCAAGCGCATTGACCCTTTAATGGAGCGCGTCTCCCTCACTGTTGACGCGGTGAATCTTGAGATTATGCGGGCCGATACCATCCTGTCTGATATCTCCAAGGTTACCGCCACAGCTTCTGATGCTGTGGGCAAGGTGGCCGATATTACGGATGGTCCGCTCAATCTGCTCAATGCTGCCACCGATAAAGTCAGAGACATGTTTGGAGGCGCCAGGGATCAGAGAGCTGCCAAAGATGTGGTGAGGCGTGCCAGCTTGCAGGCAAGTGAGGAGAGCGAAGGCGAGACTGAGGCTCCTGAGCCCGAGCCCCAAGCTGCTCCAAAGAGAACCTCTCGATTTAAGCGCTCATCTGCGTCCGAGTCTGTTTTTGAGATGGTGTTTGAGCCTGAGCCTTCGCCTGAGACCATAGATAAACCTGACCCAGAGATCATCTATCATTCGAGCGCTCAAGAGGCGGTTGTTGATTCGCCTTTGGCTGTTGAGCCTGGGTTGGAGCCTGCTCCTGAGGCGGCCCCGGCACCGGCACCGGCACCGGCTCCGGCACCCGAGCCCGAACCCGAGCCAGAGCCCGAGCCCCAACCAGAGCCCCAACCCGAGCCCGAGCCCGAGCCAGAACCCGAACCCGAACCCGAGCCTGCGCCAAGGCCCCAGCCTCGGCCCCAGCCGCGGCCCCAGCCAGAGCCTGAGGCGGCATTGACCCCCGCTCAAGAGCCGGCGCCCAAGCCAGAGGCAGAAACCGCTTCTCAACCCCAGCCCCAGCCCCAGCCTCAACCCCAACCCCAACCCCAGCCTCAGCCGCAGGTGGTAGAAGAAGCAGCCCCTGTTGTAGAGGTGACCCCGCAGACTATCGCCGAGACGGCGGCAAAACTGGTTTCAGAGCTCGACGCAGAGCCGGGCACCGAAGTACCCTCAAAGGTGCAGGTAGTGGCTCCGGTGAGACCCGTCAGGTTATCCAGTCAACCCAGTTTTGACGAGGGGATGCATGCCAACAGCTCCGTTCAGGTCAACTACCTTCCCGATTTTGAGCCGGATGACGACATTGACACCGCAGGATCCAAGAGCACAGATTCCGGCCAACCAGGCGGCTTCTACCTGTTCTATACGGATGAAGAAGGTGTCAAAGAGGGCACACGTTAATGAGTGCCGAGCAGCCTGAGGGTGAACGTGCAATAATTGGAAAGGATTCGCTTGCAACCGCCAGGCGGCGTTTCTATCAAACGATAACCGCCATTGGCGTCATCGTTCTCATTGCCGGCGGCTTTTGGCTCATCAGTCAAATTTGGACTCCCATAGCACTGATACTGTTCTCGGCCTTTATCGTATTCATTTTGCATGCGCCGGTTGACTACCTGGACCGCAAGGGAGTGCCCCGCGCCCTTGGCACCGCCATCATGTACGTGGTAACCGTGTTGGTGCTTGCCGGCATTGGTTTGATATTTGTGCCGGTAGTGGCTGAGCAGCTGAGCGGCTTTATCAGCGCATTGCCGCAGTACGTGCAGCAGGCGGGAGCCTTTCTCAGTCAGACTTTTACCCAGGTTAACGATTATCTTGAGCAGTGGGGAGTGCAAAATGTACTCGCTACGGTCTCGGCAGAGCTTGCTAAGTCGGTGACCTCGCTGGCCTCAAACAGCGCAACTACTCTGTTTTCCACGGCTTCTTCTATTGGTGTTGCCCTGGTGCTGGTTGCCGTGTCGTTTATCGTGGGCTTTTGGGTTCTCAAGGATCTGCCAAGATTTCGCACCGAGATATATAAGCTCGCCGGGCCCCGGTATTCAGAAGATGTGCGAGTGGTGTCAGGCGCGTTTTCGCGAGCGCTTGGCGGCTACCTTAAGGGCATGTTTGTTGCCTGCGTTTGCACCGGCACCCTCACGTTTATTGCCTACTCAATCATCGGCTTGCCCTACCCTATAGTCTTGGCGCTCTTTACCGGACTCATGGTGTTTATACCTTTTATTGGCCCCATCCTTGCCTGGTCGGTAGCCGGCTTGGTGGGCCTGACGATTTCGCCCCTCACCGGAGCTTTGGCCGTGGTGCTTACCGTGGCCTCTCAGATTTCTTATGACAATCTTCTTGCGCCAAGGATTATGGGTAGCCACGTGGCAATTCATCCGGCGCTCGTTTTGGTTGCCATCTTTACCGGTGCCATGCTTGGAGGCATCTTGGGAATGCTTTGCGCCATACCTTTGGCCGCGGCGCTCAAGTCGATTTTTGCCTACTACTTTGAGAAGAAAACAGGGCGCAAGCTCATGAGCTCAAAGGGTGCCATTTTTTTGAAGGATCCCCCACCGCGCTCTGGCTCGGCAGAGGGTGCTCCAGGCGCAAAGCGCACCGGTAATCCTGTGAGCAGGTTTTTTGGCTTTCACAAAAAGGATGCTTCAGGCGATGAGGATTTGGACGACGAAGCCCAAAGCAGCCAAGCCCAAAGCAGCGAAGCTCCTCGCCACATAACTTCACAAGACAAAACCAAAAAAGGAAACAACCCATGAAAACCGCAGAACTGAGGGAGCAGTACCTTGCTTTCTTTGAGTCAAAGGGCTGCAAGCGCGTGCCCTCCTCTTCGCTCATCCCGGACGATCCCTCCATGCTGCTCACCAGTGCCGGCATGGTGCAATTTAAGCCCTATTTCATGCAGCAAAAGCAGCTCGAAGCCCCCTACATAGGCACGTGCTCGGTGCAAAAATGCGTGCGCACCACCGACATAGACATCATCGGCACCACAGGGCGCCACCAGAGCTTTTTTGAGATGCTCGGCAACTTCTCCTTTGGCAGCTACTTTAAGCAGGAGATGTGCGAGTGGGCCTACGAGTTCTCGGTTGATGTGCTGGGCTTTGCCAAGGACAAGCTTTACTTTACCGTGTATGAAGAAGACGATGAGACCTTTGCCATTTGGGAAGGCCTGGGCGTTGAGACAAGCCATATCTCCAAGCTCGGCAAGAAGGATAACTTTTGGGTTGCCGGCACCTCGGGGCCGTCGGGCCCATGCAGCGAGCTCTATTATGACCAGGGCCCGGAGTTCAGCTGTGGCAGCGCAGACTGCGCGCCCGGTTGCGACTGCGACCGCTTCATTGAGTACTGGAACTGCGTGTTCACCCAATATGATTTGCAGGAAGACGGCACCCTCGTTGACCTGCCTAAGAAGAACATCGACACCGGCATGGGGCTCGAGCGCACGGCCGCCCTCCTCCAGGGAGTGCACTCCAACTACGAAACGGACGTACTGCGCGGCCTCATCGAAGTGGGCGAGCGCTTAAGCGGCATCAAATATACCAGCAGCTTTGACTACGGTGGCGATGCTCCGTTAGACGAGCTGGCTGCTGGGCAACTGCGGCAGGATATGTCCCTGCGCATCTTGGCTGATCATACCCGCGCCGTGACCTTTATGATTGGCGACGGCATTTTGCCCTCCAACGAAGGCCGCGGTTTTGTGCTGCGCCGCCTGATGCGCCGCGCCATGCGCCACGGGCTGCTCTTGGGTATTGAGTCGCCCTTTATGAGCGAGTACATCGAGGCCGTCATTGCCGAGATGGGCAGCGCCTATCCTGAGATCGTTGAGAACGAGGTGCTCATCAAGCGCATCGCTTTTTCTGAGGAGGAGCGCTTTGCCCAAACGCTCCATCAGGGGCAGCGCTTCTTGGCCGAGCATCTGGATGCCCTGAAAGAAGGCGCACTCCTCGATGGCAGCACTGCCTTCACCTTACATGACCGTTTTGGATTTCCCATTGATCTCACCTTGGAAATTGCCTCGGAGCAGGGCTTTGACATTGACAGGCCCGGCTTTGATATACTCATGGAGCAGCAGCGCACCCAGGCGCGCGCCCATGCCAAGGGAGATGCGTGGAGCACCGGCTCTGGCGAGCTCTACGAGCAAATCTTTGCCGAGCGAGGCCCCACCACCTTTGTGGGTTATGAGTTTGGCGAGTCTTTGGCAGAGGTCATTGGGCTGGTGGTTGACGGGCAGTCGGTGCAGTCCATCAGCAACGGCGCAGAGGCCGAGGTCATCTTGGACAAAACGCCTTTTTATGCTGAAAAAGGCGGCCAGCAAGCTGACAAGGGCACCATTGTGATGCCCGGTAGCAGCGGCGAGGCTGCTGCAGCAATTTTCACCGTAACTGACGCCCGCGAGCATGCTGAGGGCATTGTGTCGCACGTGGGGCGTATTGAAGGAGAGCTTGCAGTGGGCGCTGCGGTTGAGGCAGCCATCGACGAGGTCAGGCGCGGGCGCATTGAACGCAACCACACCGCCACCCACCTGCTGCACCATGCTCTGCAAGAGATACTTGGAGACCACGTTAAGCAGGCCGGCTCGCTGGTAGCCCCTGACCGTCTCCGTTTTGACTTTACCCACTTTGAGCCTTTGTCTCCGGAGGAGCTGGCCGCTGTTGAGCAGCGGGTCAACACCCTCATCATGGAAGACGGCCCGGTGCGCGCCTCTGAAACTTCCTTAGAGCAGGCACGGGCAAGCGGTGTAATGGCCCTCTTTGGCGAAAAGTATGGCGAGCAGGTGCGGGTGGTGCAGGCGGGGCATGAGTCCCGCGAGCTCTGCGGAGGCACCCACGTAGCGCATACGTCAATGATTGGCCTGTTTAAGATTATCAGCGAGGCATCAATCGGTGCCAACATTCGCAGGATAGAGGCCTTGACTTCTTTTGACGCGCTGGAGCGCTTTAGGCACGCAGAAAACGAGCTGCTGCGAGCGGCAGCACTCTTAAAGACCACTCCCGGTGAGGTAAACGCCAAAATCCAGGCTCAGCAAAACCAGCTGCATGCCCTTGAAGATGAGCTTACGCGCTTGAAATCCCAGAGTACCACCGGGGCGCTTTCTGAGCGCCTGGGCGAAGCCGTGCTCATTGGGGGTGAAGCCGGTTATAAGCTGTTGGCCATTGTACAAGACGGCCTGAGCGGCGGTCAGCTGCGCGAGACTGCTGACTTTTTGCGCCAGAAGCTCGGCGAAAAGTCGGCGGTAGTCATTGGCAGCCTTGATGAGAACGGCATGCCCTCCCTCTTGGCAGCAGCTACCAACAAGGCGGTTGCCGCAGGCTTTGACGCCGGCGCACTCATCAGCCAACTCGCGCCAATGATAGGCGGCAGAGGAGGCGGCAAAGCCTCTATGGCACAGGCAGGCGGCAAGGACGCCACCGGCCTGGACGCCGCACTAGCAAAAGTCCGCTCCATCTTGGAGCAGTAAGGAGCAAAGATGCGTATATTAGCTTTGGATTTTGGAGAAAAACGAACCGGCATAGCCGTGAGTGATCCTTCGGGCACCATAGCGCATCCGCTGGACGTCATAAAAACCGCCGATGTGTTAAACAACGCGGCTTCTTTCAGGCGGCTGCTGCAAGATTATCAAGTTGAGCTCATCATTGTTGGCCTGCCTGTTTCACTCGATGGCTCTGAGCAGGAACAGGCCACCCGTATCCGCCACCAGGCTGCAAGTCTGGAGGAGCTCTATGGCCTCACCGTTGAGTTTACCGACGAGCGACTGTCCAGCAAAGAGGCCAAGCGCGCACTTAGACAACTCGGTTACAGCGAGAGGGATATGCGGGGAAAAACTGATAAAATAGCGGCAAGCATAGTGTTGCAGGCCTGGCTAGATAGCAGACCATAAAGCAACCTTAATCATGCGTTGCGGTACACTGACAGTTGTTTTCCCTTGCGTTTCTAAGATCTGAGCTGCACTTCTATTTATCATGCGCAAGAAAACAAGCGGTGTTTATGATAAGGAATATGAGCAATGACACAGTATCGCGGTAAGCACTCCCGCAATCACGATGATAATTCCAATACAAACGAGAATCCCGGGGTCAGTAGGCTGCAGCCCGAGAAGTCTGACGACAGGAGGTTTGCTCCGGTGAGCCCCCGCAAGGGCGATGCGCCCCAGGCCAGACCCGCTCAAAGCGAGGGAGCTTCTGCCAGACCCGCTCAGAGCAGCTTGCAGACAACCCGCCCCGGCAGAGGTGAAACGGCTCCAGCCAGGCCTGCCAAAGCCAAAGAGGCTGCAAGCAGACCTGCCAAAGCAGAAATGGCTTCAACCAGGCCCGCCAAAGCTGAAGCAGCTGCAAGCAGACCCAGAAGATCCCGGCGCGGCGAAGCCTCTCCCCATGCTTTTAAACAACACGAGGCCGTGCTAGAGACCGGTGATCGCAAGCGCCATTCCAAGCTCAAGACCTTTCTCATCGTGGTTCCCATTGTTGTGGTGTTTGCGGTAGCAGGGGTCTTGGGTTTTAACCTGATAAGCCCTCTCTTTGATGAAGAAGAAATAGAACCCGGTATTGCCGTTACGGTGGTTATCCCCACCGATGTTTCAACCGCTAGTCAGATAGCCAATATCCTGAAAGATGCCAAGGTCATCAGTGATGTTCAGGGATTTATCGCAGACTGCAGGAGCATGAACGCAGAGGGGCTGCTCAAGCCTGGCACCTATGAGCTCGAAACGCTCATGGACACCACGATGCTCATCAACTACCTGGTGGCAGGGCCGGTGACAAACGGCGTGCGCCTCACCATTCCTGAGGGCCTTACGCTTGAACAAACGGCAGCAATTGTGGAGAATGTCTGCGGCATCAAGCAGGAGGATTTTATCGGCAGGGCGTTTTCCGCTGACCAATACGTTAAGGACTACCCCTTCTTGCAGGGAGTCTATAACAACTCACTAGAGGGATTTCTCTACCCAAAGACCTATAACATTCCCAATGGGGCTAATGCCGACTACGTGATACGCGTGCTGCTTGATCAATTTGTCATTGAGACAAAGAGCTTGAACCTGGCCTACGCAGAGTCTTGTGGCCTTGATTTCTACCACGTTGTTATCATGGCGTCGCTGATAGAAAAAGAGACCTTCTCCGACACCGAGCGCCCCTTGGTTGCCTCGGTCATCTACAACCGGATGAGAGCCGGCATGATGCTGCAGATCTGCGCAACCGTTGTCTACGCCCTGGGGCCGAGTTATGACGGGCACGCATTGCTCTACTCGGATCTGGAGATTGACAGCCCCTATAACACCTATCTCATCCATGAATTGCCGGTTGGCCCCATCTGCTCCCCCAGCATCCTGTCTATTCAGGCTGCCGCACAACCTGCCGAAACTAATTACTATTACTATGTGCTGGCTTCTCCAGAAGGCTACCACACCTTCTGCGAAACCAGCGAAGAGTTTGAGATTGCCAAAGCAGAGTACAACCTCATATTTGGAGTTCAATAGTCATGGAGTTGCTGACCCCTGATCTGCAGCTTGATAAAGTCGAAGACATAACTTTGGAGCTCTTGGAGAGTTTGGGCATTACCGCCCTTCTCGTTGACATCGATAACACCCTGGTATCGCGGGCAACAAGCAAGATTGAAGACTCAGTACTTGCGTGGGTTAAGAGCATGAAGGAGGCGGGAATTGCCTGCTGCCTGCTGTCTAATAACTGGCACGGGGTGATACATGACTACGCTGCCGAGCTGGGAGTGCCCGTGGTGGGAAAGGCGATGAAGCCGCTGCCGCTTGCCTTTATCAAGGCACTCAATCTTATTGGCGCCAAAAGGGCAACAACCGCTATGGTGGGCGACCAGGTCTTTACCGACATTCTCGGCGCTCGCTTCTGTGTGATGTTTTCTATTTTGGTTAAGCCGCTCTCAACTACTGATTTGTGGTACACCAAGATCTTCCGCAGGGTGGAGCAAAAACTTGGCAGTTGATTCTTCATATTCTTGCGAGCGCCTCAAGCGGTTGCGTGCGCAGATGCGGAAGCTTTCGCTCGATGCGGTAATAACCCTCGATTCTGCCAATATGCGCTGGCTCAGTGGCTGGACCGAGGTCTTTGATGAAACCCAGGCGCACCTGGCGCTCGTCACGGCAAGCAAAAGCTGCCTGCATACCGATCAGCGCTACTACGCGGCAATGCTTGAAAAAGACAAGCCGGGCGCCTGGAAAATCAGCGCCGAGCCGGTCAATCACTTTGTTTATCTGCGCAGCCAGCTGGCTCGCTCAAAAAAAGCTGAGCTGAGGCTCGGCTTTGAATCCAGTATCCGTTTGGACCTCTACAAACAACTCAAGAAGAATCTTGCTGGCTCAAAGGTCAAGCTTGTAGAGACCAAGGGTCTGTTTGGCGAGCTCAGGTCAGTTAAGGATGAGGAGGAGCTACGCATACTCCGCAAGGCTCAGAGTATCACGGATGCTGCCTTTTTGGATGTGCTCCCCCTGCTCAAGCCCGGCGCAAGCGAGCTGGAGATTGCCAGCCGTTTGGAGTTTGCGCTGCGGGAGAGAGGCGCGGAGAGCGCTTCCTTTCCTGTGATTGTGGCCTCAGGTCCGCACTCGGCTTTTCCTCATGCCCGCCCAACTAAACGCCGCCTGAAAAAGGGAGACCTCGTAGTGCTCGACTTTGGCGCGCGCTATCAGGATTACTCAGCCGACATGACCCGCACCGTGGTGATAGGCAAGGCCTCCAAAAAACAGCGCGCAGTGTATGAGGCCGTACTTGTGGCGCATACCAAGGCTAAAATCGGCATCAAGGCTGGCATCACCGGCAAGCAGGCCTATGAGCTGGCACAGGCAGAGCTCAAGCTGGCAGGCCTAAACGAGGCATTCACCCACGCACTGGGACACGGCTTGGGCATTAACATTCACGAGCTGCCCCTGCTCTCACCAAAAAATGAGCAGCCGCTGGTTGCCGGCAACGTTGTCACGGTTGAGCCCGGGGTATACCTCCCCGGCTTTGGAGGAGTGAGAATCGAGGATTTTGGCCTGGTAGGCGAAGAGCGCTTCACCAGCTTCACCCGCTCCCCCCGCAATCTCCTAGAGATTGAGTGACTCACTGGGGACGGGGTTTGGTGGAACAGGGGGGACGGGGTTTGGTGGAACAGGGGGGACGGGGTTAGTGTTCCAATTTGACCAAGGTCAAATTGGAACACTAACCCCGTCCCCCCTGTTCCACCCCCTGTTCCACCAAACCCCGTCCCCAGTGAGTCAAGGTCACTTTAAAGTTTTCTCTCTTTTTCTGTAACCTTTTGTGTGCCATAGTGGTTGTATCTCTTATGAGCACCACGAAACGTGGAGTAATCCACTGGAGAGAAGGAGAGATCATGAAAAATTTAGAAGGAAAAACCAAACAGGTATTGGCAATACTGCTGGCGTTGATTTTGCTGGTGTCACTGGGAGCGTGCTCTGGGAACAGCTCTAACTATGCAACCTCAGGAGGTGGAGTAGCCCCTGAGTACGATGAGCAACAAGTAAGCCCCTATCAACCAACCCAGGTAGAGAGTGGGAGCTTTGGGTATACAACGCAGGCTGACGAGGCCGCTACTCTGACCGTGGAGGATTATGAAGTTCCTTACATGCCTCAGGATTCGGTAGGAGGAGCTGATGCAGGGCAGCCCGCAAACCAGTCGGTTGCAAACGAGCCTTCGCCACCCACGCAGCCCAACACCAGCGGCAACGTGCAAGAAGGCCGAAAAATCACCTTCTGGGCATCGCTTGCCATCAACACCAAGAGTTTTGATGCCGAATACCAGGCAATCATGGACATGGTCAATCAGTCTGGCGGTTATGTGGCAAGCGAGAGCATGACGGACAGTGCCTCTTATTACGACAACTCCGTAGGCCGCCGCACCACGGTGAGCATCAAGATTCCGGCTACCGGTTACCACTCATTTGTGGATGGCCTCTCAAACATCGGCGTTATCACCAGCAGAAATATGTGGTCTGATGACCTTACCGCAGCTTACTTTGATACCGCCTCACGCATTGAAATGCTTGAAATTCGCAAAGAACGGCTCATGAATTACCTCATAGAGGCAGAGCGGGCAGAAGACATCGTAGCCTTTGAGCGCGAGCTCTCCAGTGTACTCTATGAGCTGGATAGCTATCAGGGCAACCTCAGGCAGCTCAATCAGCTCGTAGATTACTCAACGGTAGAAATCACCCTCACCGAGCTGATTACTCCGGAGACCATTGGTCCTGACGGCGAGCCTCTGGGAGACCGCGTATCAACTGCTTTTGCCCTTTCAGTAAACAGCGTGGGGCTATTCTTGCAGGATGTGCTGGTGTTCTTGGTTCAAGCAGCTCCCTGGCTGGGACTCCTGCTTGCGGTTGCCCTGGTAGTGTGGCTGCTTGTTCAGGGCATCAGAAAAAGCCGCGAAAAATACTCCGAAACCGGATTTGCCAAAGCCAGGCAAGAGCGTAAAAACGAGAAGAATCGCAAGAAGATGGAAAAGCGGTACCTGCAACAACAGCTGTATCAATATCCTCAGGTAGCCTACCAACAAGCCCAAGAAGGCCAAGCCGCTCCGCAAGACTCCTACCCTGCACCCGTTGGGCTTCCCCTTGAAATAGACGAGCAAGGTGAAGACAAGTAACAAACTCAGCTAAAGCTGACAAAGAGTGCGCAGAGTCCTCTCCCTCTGCGCACTCTTTTTGTTTTAGAGAGAGATAACGTCCAAGTCATTGGGCACGTAGATATTGCCGCTGAAGTGTTGGCTGCCTTCTGCGGTGTAGAGTTCTCTTCTGTTTTGGAGGTTGTCGTCTTCGGTGTGGAAGAGAACCAGGTTCTTTACCTTAAGGTCAGCAGCAATCAGGCAAGCGTCTTTTACGGTTGAGTGATGTATTTCGTGGGGTCTGTAGAGGCCTTTTTGGCTCTCCAGGCAAAACGACTCGTGGACCAACCAGTTGCTGCCATAAAGCTGGTCAGAGAGGCTTTTATGGCAGGGCACATCGCTGGTATACGCCAGGCGCTTGTCCCCGTAGTCCATCGTAAAACCAAAGTGCTGACCTAAAGTTGACTCTAAATCCAAAACAGTAAAGCTGTTGTCAATGAGCTCCAGCTTTTTGCCGTGGAACAAATCAACAAAGAATATGCGGCTGTCAAAGATGTTTTTCATGGTGGGGTACACCGCCAACACGTAATCTCGCGCCAGTTTTGCATTTTCGTTGGAGGTATAGATGGTGAGATTGCCCTCATAGCTGCCCATGCGAATCTGAAAGGCAACCGCCCTGATAATCCAAAACAAGCCCAGCATATGGTCAAAGTGGTTATGGGTGATAAACACATCATGGATGTCATGGATATCAACAGCGGCTCGCTTAAGCTGCCTGAGGATTCCGTTTCCTCCGCCGGTATCCACCAGCACATAACGCCCGTTGTTTTCAAGCACTACGCAAGAGTTGTAGCACTCAGTCACCATTGCATGACCGGTGCCTAAGACGATGATTTTTGACATACTGCCTTCGCTGCTCTCCTTGAAAAATAGCCGCTCTTATTCTCCCTGCAAGGTAGTATCTAAGGCGGCCATATAGTTTATCCTGCCTTGCATACTTTGGGGCAGTTTTTTGAGAAGCGTCTCAACAAGGAGTTCGGCAGCCGGCGAAAGGCTGCAGCGGGCAGAAGATACCAGATGAAGCAAAAATCCCAGTTCGTCTGCGCTCTCTCGGAGGGGGATAAAGCGGATATTGTCGTCAACAAACTGTTTGTTGCGCGAGGTTGAATCCACCACCATACCAATGGCCGAGCCATCCCTGATGAGCTTGCGAAAGAGCTCAGGGCTGTTGGTTTGCATAAACACCTCGGGCTTGCCAAAATCTTCAAGCAAAGTTGCCGTGGTCATGTCCGGGGTGTACTCAAAAATGACCCACGGGTGCTTGAGCATCTCATGGATTGACACTATCTTGCGGTCAAGCTGATAGTTGGCACCCACGCAGATCTTGAACTTTTCATGATAGAGAAAGCAAACCCTGACCCCTTGTTCAAGGTAGCTGTCTTGGTTGTAGAGTTTTTTTGGGAGAGCCAAATAGCCCAAGGCATCCGGTGTATCGGCAACCAGCTGGAGAACCTCCGGCGTAGTTTTCTCTTCAACGGTAATCTTGATATTGGGATATTTTTTGCAAAAATTGGCGAGAATCTCAGAGTGTACCGAGGAGTTGAGGCTGTGGATATGGTAGAACTTCACTAGGCTCTTTAAGTCGGCAGCGGCAAATTCCTGTTTTAATTCTTCCATCTCGTTGACCCTGTCAAGAATCTCCTGAGCCAGCTCAACAAATTTCTCTCCCGCTGTGGTGAGCGTTGCCCCGCCCGGAGAACGGTCAAAAAGAACAATGCCAAATTTTTGTTCGGCAACCCGTATGGTGTTGCAGATGTTTTGGTGTGAGATAAAGCAATTCTGGGCAGCTTTATTAATCGATTTGGTCTTGCTCACTTCAACGATATGAGTAAGTTGATCCATACGCATAGCCAACACACCTATCATGAAACGTTGCAAACTATCATGACAACAAGATTATTACTTCCAAACAATTAACCACTATGCAGCGTTATAAGCAGATTTTATAATAAGTAACAAGAATCCCTTCTCACAAAGACAGGGGAAAACGAAGCGCATCTTTGACAACAGTCGTATCATAGCACGTATGTGAATGCGATAAAAGATTTTTGTAGGCATTCAAAAAGCAAAAGGAGAAAGACATGGAATTGCTCAAACTGGATATTGACTCTTTTGAAGAGAGAATCTTTAAAAATGGGGAGAATTGCCTCGTTATATATTCGCGCAAAACCTGCAAAGAGTGTAAGATCATTGTTCCCATGCTTGAGGAGCTCTCAGAGCTGTACACTGATGGCTCTTTCAACTTTTATCGGGTGGATGTTGAAGAGCAGGTGCCTCTATACAAACGGTTTCCGCTGAAGGGTGTGCCAAGCGTGCTGTTCTTTGGCCAGGGACAAAAGCTTGGTAAACTGGCCGGCATGATTGAAGAAGAAGATGTTTTGGAGAAAATTGAAGAACTGTATTAACCGGGTGAACAGGTCAGAGAGACTCTAAAGGAGCAAACCTCATGGAAAAGTATGACTTGCTGATTTGCGGCGCCGGCGCTGCGGGCATGACGGCTGGCGTATACGGGGGGCGGGCACGCCTGAAAACCCTGATACTTGAAAAAGGGGTTGTGGGCGGAACAGCCTACTCAACAAGAGAACTGGCTAACTATCCCGGCTTTTACGCCGAGGATGTTTCTGGCCCCTTTCTCATGAAGCAGATGGCAAAACACGCCGAGAGGTTTGGCACCAAGATTATCAAAGAAAACGTGATTGAATTGGACCTTGAAGGCGATACCAAGGTGGTAAAGTGCAAAAAGGGAAGAGAATACGGAGCCAAGGCACTCATCTTGGCCTTTGGCACTGAGCCGCGCCTTTTGGGCATACCGGGAGAAAAGGAACTCAGAGGCAGCGGGGTTTCTTACTGCGCCACCTGTGATGCTGAGAACTTTGAGGGAGACATTGTGGCCGTTGTGGGCAATGGAGATGCTGCCCTTGAAGAGGCAATGTTCATTGCCAAGTTTGCCGAGAAGGTCATCATCATCGTTATCCATGACGAAGGCATTGTTGACTGCAACAAGGTCAGCGCCGAAAAGGCCTTTAAGCACCCCAAGCTCGAGTTTGTCTGGAACACTACCCTGGCAGAGATTAAGGGAGACGAAGAGGTTGAGTCAATTGTGATGCGTAACCTCAAAACCGGCGAGAATACCGAGCGCAAGGTGGGCGGTGTCTTTTTCTATGTGGGCCTGGTGCCGCAAACCGCGTGCGTTAAGGACAAGCTTGAGATGAACCGCCAAGGCTACATTATCACCAACGAGAAGATGGAAACCTCCGTACCCGGCGTGTATGCCGTGGGAGATTGCCGCGAAAAATACCTGCGCCAGGTAGTTACGGCAGCAGGAGATGGAGCCACCGCAGCGGTTGCCGCTGAGAAGTATCTCGAAGAGGTAGAAGAGTACGAAGACATGCTGCAAGAAGACAAAAAAATCCTGCTGGGCTTTTGGAGCCCCCTCAGCCAGTTGAGCATAGAGGCTCTGTCTAGGAGCGAGCAGATAATCGCTGAGTATGAAGATGCCGCAAAGCTCTACAAAATCGACCTTTCCCGCAAGCAAATGCTGGCTTATAAATACGAAATCAAGGAGCCGGCAAGCTTTGTTCTACTGAGCAAAAACGCAGTCATTGACACACTGCATGCCAGTAATCCGGATACTTTGGAAGCCACCTTACGCACTTGGCTGGCATAGACAAAAACACAACCCTCGAGGTTGCAAGTTTTTGTGACAACAACACCTGTTATTCCAAATAATTTGTCACTAGGCAGCAGCGCTAAAACCGTCATACAATGACTGTGGTACTTCCCCTCATAACGTCCGACTACAGCTGCGTTTTACGGTGTTATTTCTCTCTGGTTGCTTGGATAACAAACCACTCATTTCTTGTCATTTCTGACTCAGGATAATGAGGCTTTTCATGGGTTATCCAGCACAAAATCCGAAAGGGGGTGACTCTCAATACAAGTTAGATAAACCTTAACGGTTTACTACGTAATTCCTCTAACACCCGCAACAGCTGTTAAGCAAGTAGCAATAGTTTCAATATTGGTCTCTATTTCTATTTCCAACATACGAGAATGTAAGGAGGGTTTTATGGGTTATCCGACAGTGTATCCAATGGGGACAACAGTCTATAAGCCAGACAAATGCTTCAATGGCCTAACCGTTTATAGCTCAGGACTAACTGGTGGTGTTCTGATTGATATGAACGGAGCCGAGATGAATGTCTGGAAGGGCATTATGGGCTTTCCTGTAAAGCTGTTTCCCGGAGGACATATCTTTGGAAGCCGCGGAGAGCGCAATCCGCTGTATGGTTTTCAAGATCAAATCGATCTGGTGCAGTGGGACTGGAACGGCAACGTAGTGTGGGAGTTCAACAAGTGCGAGTACATTGAGGATCCAGGTGAAAAGCCTGGCTGGCAGGCTCGCCAACATCATGATTTTCAGCGCACCGGCAATCCAGTTGGCTATTATGTGCCGGGAATGGATCCGCTCGTAAACAGTGGCAATACGCTGATACTCAGCCACCGTAATTTGCACCAACCCAAGATTTCAGACGAGCTATTAATTGATGACATCTTCATTGAGGTTGACTGGGAAGGCAATATTGTTTGGGAGTGGGTCTGCAGCGACCACTTTGACGACATGGGATTTGACGATGTAGCCAAAGAGGTTCTCCGTCGTAATCCCAATGTGCGCAAAGGCGGCAGCCCTATGGGCGACTGGATGCATATCAACTGCATGTCTACCTTGGGCCCCAACAAGCACTATGATGCCGGCGACGAACGCTTCCATCCCGACAACATCATCTGGGACGGGCGTGAGACAAACATCTTGGCCATCATCAGCAAAGAAACCGGAAAAATCGTCTGGCGCGTTGGTCCCGACTACAGCTTAACGCCCGAGCTAAGAAAGCTTGGTTGGATCATTGGCCCGCATCACACGCACATGATTCCCAAAGGCTTGCCCGGAGAAGGCAACATCCTATGCTATGACAACGGTGGATGGGCCGGTTACGGCGCTCCCAACCCGGCATCCTTTGACGGCACCAAGAATGCCTGGCGTGACTATACGCGCATCATTGAGTTCAACCCGGTTACCCTTGAGATGGAATGGCAGCACACGCCTACAGAAGCCGGCTTCCAAATCCCCTACAATTCCAGCCGCTTCTACAGCCCCTTTGTCAGCGCAGCGCAACGTCTGCCCAATGGCAATACCATGATTACCGAGGGTTCAGAAGGCCGCCTCTTGGAGGTAACGCCTTACCATGAGTTGGTATGGGAGTATCACCACCCCTATCGTTCCTTTGGATCCATGCACATGATCTATCGCGCCTATCGCGTGCCTTACGAGTGGGCTCCGCAAGCCCAACCTACGCCAGAAGTGGAGATTCCGGCGATAGACAACAAAACTTGGCGGGTTCCCGGCGCAAGATCAGAGCGTTTCCACGAGGTAGACGTGCCCGACTGCCTGCCTTACGTGGAGGGAGATATATCCAGAGCACTCTGCATTGGCTCGTCCGAAGACGAATAACGCGGAGAGCACTGAACACGATGTAGCCTACCACTAAGAGTGGGCAATCACACTTGAGGCAAGGAGTTTTTATGGCTAGTCAAACTCGAATTAAAAACAATTATTTTGACGGACTGAAAGTAACAAGGATTCACTTTTTGCTCTTTCTCACCATGATGCTTGCTTATTTCTTTGAGCAAATGGACAACTGGAACTTTGGCTTTATAGCGCCGGTGCTCTTTACAAACTGGGGCTTTGCGCCAACAGAACTGGCCGCAGAGATTGCAAAAGTTACCTTTCCGTACTTTCTTGGAATGACCTTTGGTGGCCTTTTAGGAGGCGTTATATCTGACTTCATCGGAAGAAGAAAGACCTTCCTGGGCGCCATCTTGATTTTCTCAATCGGTTCTATCTTGAATGGCTTTGTGCCTGTGGGTGATCTAACCCTGCTCATTATCACCAGGGCCTCTACCGGCTTTGGTATCTTTATGATGATGGTGTGTTCGCAGACCTTCATTGCTGAGATGTCCCCTGCGGACAGCCGAGGAAAATGGCAGGGGCGTGTTGCCGCGGTAGGCTTTTGTGCGGCACCTCTGGTAGGCTTGTTCTGCCTGTTGGTGCTCCCTGTGGGTGCAGGCACCGCTGCATTCGTCCAGGGCTGGAGAATCGTATTTTGGGCCGGCGGTTTGGGATTACTCGCCTTTTTTGTTGGTCTTAAGTACATCAAAGAATCTCCCCGTTGGCTGGTATCCAAGGGCAAGATTGACGAAGCAGAGCAGATCATGCTCGAGATCACAGGACAAGACATTGACCTCAGCGATGCAGCCAAGCTTTTGCCGCCTAAGGTTAAGGTTATTGACGTGCTGGTTGGAATGTTCAGCCTCAAGTACCTCAAGCGCACTGTGGTACTCCTGCTTTTCATGGGTATCTCTACGCCGGCAACATTTGTCATCACCAACTGGACAACTGCCGCTCTGACCCAAAACATCAATGGTGCCATCAACAATGACGTGGCTTCGGCCTTCTTGTCATCAGGCATGAACTTCCCCGTGTTGATCACCTTGATCATGCAGATTGGCGTGCCCTTTGGGCTGCTTATCAACTCATTTATCTCTGATAAGCTCTACCGTAAGTATCCGTTGGCCATCATGCTCATCATCACCGGCATCCTGGCTACGTGCTTTGGCCTGTACTTCTCAAGCCTGGATCTTTCGGTATTTGGCGTGGGAGAGCTGATAGCAGTATGCGTTCTGGGCTTTTGCATGACTGCCGGCGTGATGTGCGCAGGCTTTATGGGCTTTAGCTATGTGGCAGAATCATACCCAACGCGTATGCGCAACACCGCTACCGGTGTTCACAACGCTGTAGCTCGTTTTGCCACCTCCGGATTCCAGATGGTAATCCCCGTAATCATGACTGCAACGGCGGCAACCGGGGGCTTCCTCGGCCTTGGCCTTGCCGGCTTTAGTGGTCTATTCATCACCGTAGCAGTGCTGCTTACCGTCCCTGCAATAATTGTCATCGCCTTAGGCATGCGCACAGGCGGCAAGTCACTGGAAGAGATCTCCTAAGTACTAAAAGCTATGCAAGTGGGCTAGAACTTTTGCCCTTCCAACAGAACCGGGGCTATCAAATGGCCCCGGTTCGCGCTATTATGTGCGTTTTGCCTTTTTGACCACGGCTTATTGTGTGGTTGTAGCACAGATAAGCAAAAATGCAGCGTGTCTGGTAGACTTCGTTGCTAGTTTTATAAGTAATAATTAAGGAGGAAGAAAGACAATGATAATTGGGATCCCTTTGGAATCCGATCCCCGAGAAACTCGCGTTGCCGCTACTCCCAAGTCAGTTGACCAGCTCGCTAAGCTGGGTTATGAGGTTTTGGTTGAGGCCAAGGCTGGAGCCAAGGCGGCGTTTCCTGACGCGGAGTTTGAACAAGCCGGGGCACGGATCGTAGGCTCTCAGGAAGTGTGGGGGGCAGACATAGTCTGCAAGATAAATGAGCCTCTTGACTCTGAGATAGCCGCCATGAAAAAAGGAGCCTACCTGATAGGTCTGATAGGCGCTCCGCGAAACCCCGAGCTTTTAGAAAAGCTCGCCAAAGCTCACATTAAGGTACTTGCTATGGACTCAGTGCCGCGCATCTCGCGCGCTCAGTCCCTTGATGTTATCTCGTCTATGGCAAACATTGGCGGCTACCGAGCCGTCATAGAGGCAGCCAATATCTTTGGCTCGTTTTTCACCGGTCAAGTTACCGCTGCGGGCAAAGTACCCCCAGCCAAGGTTTTTGTTTCTGGCGCAGGAGTAGCAGGCCTTGCCGCCATTGGCACGGCAAACTCGCTGGGCGCCATTGTGCGCGCCACCGACATACGCGCTGAGGTAGCCGAAGAGGTTAAGTCTATGGGGGCCGAGTTTGTTGCTGTGGAGGCAGAAAGCCAGACCTCGGAGGACGGATACGCCAAAGAGGCAACTGAAGACTACGCCGCCGCCGCCGCTCGCATGTATGCGGAGCAGGCCAAAGAGATGGACATCATTATTACCACCGCCCTCATACCCGGGCGCCCCGCCCCGCGCCTCCTTACGGCCGAGATGGTGGCATCCATGAAGCCGGGATCGGTCATCGTAGACATGGCAGCAGGGACCGGAGGAAACGTAGAAGGTTCGCGCCCTGACGAGGTGGTCACCACGGCAAACGGCGTAAAGATCATCGGCTACACCGATCTGCCCTGCCGCCTTCCCACGCAGGCCTCGCAGCTTTACAGCCAAAACGTGGTGAACCTCATGAAGCTGCTGACCCCTGAAAAGGACGGCGCTCTCGTATTGGATATTGACGACCCGGTACAGCGCGGCATGCTGGTAGCTATGGACGGCGAGGTTATGTGGCCGCCGCCGGTTGTTGCGGTCTCAGCCGCACCAAAGCAAGAAGAGGCGCCAGTTGCCGCCCAGCCCATGCCCGAGAAGAAGCCGAGGGACAAGCGCATCACTTATGCGGTGTTGGCCTTTTGTGCGCTGGCCTTTCTTGCACTGTTCACTATCTCGCCCTCAGGGCTCATTGGCCACTTTATGGTGCTGATGCTCTCGATAGTCATAGGTTTTTACGTAATTGGAAACGTCTCGCATAAATTGCACACCCCGCTTATGAGTGTGACCAATGCCATCTCAGGAATCATACTTGTGGGCTGCCTTTTGGGGCTGGTGCTGGTTGACCAGAACACCGCCCTTTTTGCCGGCACCAATCTGGCCATTCTCATGCTTTCTGTCTGCGGCATTCTCCTTGCCTCTATCAACGTCTTTGGCGGCTTTACGGTAACCCAGCGCATGCTCAAGATGTTTAGGAAGGGGTGATGTGGCTATGATTTCAGTCGATTACACTTCTTATACACAAGAGATGCTTGACGCAGCCACAACGGCGCTGCCCATATCATTGGTGCATGGTTCTTACATCGTTGCAGGCTTGCTCTTTATTTTGGCTCTTTCGGGTCTTTCAAGGTTTGAGACTTCAAGGAGAGGCAACATCCTAGGAATGATAGGCATGGGCATTGCCCTGGTCTTCATCATCCTCGGCACGGTGTTGGGTATATCGGATACCGTTGAGGTTTTTGATATCAACGCCGGGGCATTCACCACGATTACTGCTTTTGTTGAACCTCCGGCGGCAAGCTGGGCCATATTCATCATCGCCGGCGCCATGATTATTGGTGCCATCATCGGCATCATCCGGGCTCTCAGGGTTGAGATGACCGGCATGCCCGAGCTCATCGCACTCTTTCACTCCTTTGTGGGTATTGCTGCGGTGTTTGTGGGCTGGGTGTCTTATCTGGCCGCTACGGCGGATGGTCACTACGATCCGCTTCATTCGGGAGAGCTCTTTGTGGGCATCTTCATCGGCGGCGTGACCTTTACGGGCTCCATTGTTGCCTTCCTTAAGCTTTCTGCCCGTGTTCCCAGCGCGCCTTTGATGCTGCCGGGGCGCAACATCATGAATCTCACCGCGCTGGCGGCCTTTTTGGTGCTCACGGTTATTTTTGTTCTTAATCCCGAGGGAGTGCCCGGCTTTGTGCTGATTTCTGCCGTGACGCTGCTGTCGCTGCTTTTGGGCATCCATCTGGTTGCCTCCATTGGCGGCGGCGACATGCCGGTTGTGGTTTCCATGCTCAACTCGTACTCGGGCTGGGCGGCCGCAGCGGTGGGCTTTACGCTCGATAACGACCTGCTCATCATCACCGGTGCCTTGGTGGGCTCTTCTGGTGCCTACCTCTCTTACATCATGTGCAAGGCCATGAACCGTAACTTTATCTCGGTTATCGCCGGCGGTTTTGGCTCAGACGGAGAAATCACCGGAGAGGTCAAAGACTACGGCGAATACCGCGAGGTTCAGGCTCCCGAGGCCGCAGAAATGCTCAAGAACGCCTCCTCTGTCATTATCACGCCGGGTTATGGCATGGCTGTTGCCCAGGCCCAGGCTGCCGTGGCAGACCTCACTGCGCGCCTGAGAGCCCAGGGCGTCAACGTGCGCTTTGGCATTCATCCGGTAGCCGGGCGGCTACCCGGGCACATGAACGTGCTCTTGGCTGAGGCCAAGGTGCCCTATGACATAGTGCTCGAGATGGATGAAATCAACGACGACTTTTCCAGCACCGACGTGGTGCTCGTCATTGGCGCAAACGATACGGTAAACCCCGCTGCCCTCGATGACCCCCATTCGCTCATTGCCGGCATGCCGGTGCTTGAGGTGTGGCACGCCGCACAGGTCATCGTCTTTAAGCGCAGCATGGCAACCGGCTACGCCGGCGTGCAAAACCCCCTCTTCTTTAAAGAGAACTCCGCCATGTTGTTTGGAGACTGCAAGGAGCGTGTGAACGACATCATAAAGGAACTGTAAAGCGTGCTAGGGAGACGTTTCTCCTTGACTCACTACCGCTCGCGGTTATGATAAGAACTAACAGGAAGTTGCTGGATTAGTGGAGTAGAATAAGGCTCCGCTGATTTCTGGCGAAGAGCTGGGATCCATTCATCGCTGATCTCAACTCCCAATGTTGTAAAACGAGATTGGAGTAGTTCTATGAAGGCATTTTGTATGAAGAAAATCGGTGAAGTTGGATGGGTAGACAAGCCCGTCCCCGAGTGCGGTCCTATTGATGCCCTGGTAAAGCCTGTTGCACTGGCTCCCTGCACCTCAGATATCCATACCGTATGGGAAGGTGCTGTTGGCGAGAGAACCGACCTGACCCTTGGCCATGAGGCTGTGGGAGAGGTAGTTGAAGTGGGCTCACTCGTAAAAGACTTTAAGCCCGGCGACACGGTCATCATCCCTGCAATCACCCCCGACTGGAACTCCCTTGAGGCTCAGGCCGGCTATGGTATGCACTCCGGTGGCATGCTCGGCGGCTGGAAGTTCTCCAACATCAAAGACGGCGTTTTTGCCGAGGTGTTCCATGTAAATGATGCCGACGGCAACATGGCACTGCTGCCCGAGGGAATCGACCCCGGCGTTGCCACCATGCTTTGCGATATGATGCCCACAGGATTCCAGGCTTCTGAGCTGGCCGAAATTGGCTACGGTGACTCGGTTTGCGTCATCGGCATTGGCCCGGTTGGCCTCATGTGCGTTGCCTCTGCGGTACTCAAGGGCGCTGGTCGCGTCTTTGCCGTAGGCACCCGCCCCGACTGCGTGCGCGTTGCCAAGGAGTATGGTGCAACCGACATCATCAGCTACAAAGATGGCGACATTGATGCCCAGGTACTCGAGCTCACCGGCGGCAAGGGTGTTGACAAAGTACTCATAGCCGGCGGCACCGTAGATACCTTTGCCGAGGCCATCCGCATGCTCAAGCCAGGCGGCATTCTCAGCAACGTCAACTATCTGGGTTCCGGCGAATACGTCAAGATTCCTCGCGCCGAGTGGGGCGTTGGCATGGGCCACAAGGCAATCCAAGCCGGTCTCATGCAAGGCGGCCGTCTCCGCATGGAGAAGCTGGCTCAGCTGCTGGTAAACAACAGG
>Ga0131853_10003804_pt1 | contig 27084 bp, 12 predicted proteins | sample TergutLab28metaG_FD_92764 | JGI IMG/M metagenome (GOLD analysis project Ga0131853, IMG submission 92764) | Labiotermes labralis P1 segment gut microbial communities from Petit-Saut dam, French Guiana - Lab288 P1 (version 2) (version 2) | ecosystem: Host-associated > Arthropoda: Insects >...
AATAATAATAATAATATTTTAAAGTAGTACAATATTTAGATGAAAATAGCATCCAGCTTTAGTCGTTACGTAGGAACACTGGATGTCATAAATTGTGTTACTGATAAGAAAGATGTTTTACGTGTTACAAAGAAGGTCGACTCGCAAATGAACTGAACTTTTGAAGAAAGGTCATTATAGAAACCTACCAGTACAGACATTTAACTCATTTCCAGAGGACATAAAAGTCTGTAAGGATTTACGTAATGCACACTAATTAAATGTACTCTAAAACTCCATTTTCACAATTATAGGAAAGCATGTTCTCTCAATATTCCATTCTCCGGAATTCAACTGAAACGTGGGGGACTTATGTACATGAGAATTAATTGAAGAATTAATTGGGTGGCTATTTCTGACAAGTGAAATACATTCCTTTTTCATAAAAGGCACAGAAGGGAAATATCTCATATAATGCATTGAGGTTCTTCCAGCGTAATTGGATCCTTTTTTTATGGCGTAGTTTGTGTGCATGTCAGTCAGACCGCCTTGACGTGTTTCTTTCTCTCTCTCTCTTTCTCCTCCTCTCTTTTTTTCTCTCTCTCTTTTTTTCTTTCCAAGAAGGGCTCGAGGGAATAAGGAGTCAAAAATTATTTTTTTTGGTTCCCCTCCGCCATGAATTCATACTCCGTGTAAAATTCATACTCCTATCTGCTCCTTTTATTACTATTTCATTTTCATAACGTCGCTTAAAAAGTAGTTAGATTTTGTTTCCTGTACGAATAAATCTTTATCCAGCGTGAAGCCTGTCTGCACCTCTTTACACGCCCGTCCTACGACTCTCACACCCACGACGCTCTCCTTTTGTATGGCCCGGATGCCGATGTACTGACGTCCTTTCTGCAGATTTTGAATATTTTTTATATTATTTTCCCTTTTCCGCTCTATTCAGTTTTACTTTGCAGCTCTGTCTCCAACTCCATTCTTAGTGTCATTCTTCCGCCCTCCTTAATCATGTTCCCTTTCTTCTTCGCCTTACAACCCCACATCCCCTCCTCTTTATTCTGAGCTTAAAGTTAACTTCATTCCTTTGTCTAGCCCTTTAACATTTAAACCTTCCATATTTCTCGTGTGTCTACTTTATTCATAGTTCCTTCAATCAATTAGTTTATCCATTAATCCTATTAAAGCACGCTCAGTGAAACATGGCTTGACGTCTGCGACGTACTGAGTAAATCTGCGACGAGGTATCTGACCCGGCAGTTGGCAGTGACGGAGCGAAGCGAACTCACAACAAGAGCGGTCTGTGATAAGCTCTCACAAAAATCATCAAAGGAAGTGTAATTTCAGACTTGGATATTAAAACGTATTTAGAAATATTTATTAATCAGTGTAGCAGAAGCAAGAAGGGTAGGATTCGACATAAAGTTGGCAGTTTCATTTATTTTATGGCAGAGATTTATTAAAAAAACTTATATCGAACCATCTTTCTTCAAGAGCAAAACAAATGTAGTTTGTAAGCTCATTTCCATTTAGTGCCGTCATTATCAACGGACTGAGGTTTACAACGACCCACGTAGACAAATGCATGCCACAATGCTTACTGACAAATTGATCAACAGATTTCACTCTGTACTATTTAATGATACAATGGAAGGTAATGAATTTGAATGGAGGCAAATTCTATGTATTTCAAAGTTCGGTGTCAAATATCGTTTCCAATTTACTACCCGGCCATTTACATGCCACAGAAAGAAATTCCACGATGCGCATGTAATGAGATTCTAAAAGTGATTTCGGGAGGTGAAACCGCTGGCCCTACCGGTGATGTCGCCTAAATGGAATTACGACAGGGAGAAAATGATCTTATATTTACATAGTCAACAACAACAAAATGAGCATTATAATATATAAATTTACAATTAAAATATTAAAGCTTCGACTCCAACATACTGCGACCTCCGTCGGGTCATCTGTAGGGATAAAACGTAGCTTTTGTATAAATAAATGAAGTAAAAGTGAGGAAAGCTTTCGAACCATCCAGCAACAACAAAACTCTATTTCAGCATAATTTATTTATATACATTCTACGTTTTACACATATAATTGATGTGTTCTTCCTGAAGATGAACTGAAGAGGGCCGAAACATATTAGAGTCGAAGTTATAATGTTTTAATTGTAAAATTATATATTGTAACACTGTGCATTTTGTTAGTGTTTTCTTATGTAAAGAATAATGCACGGACATGAATAACATGAACTTTGATCTTATATAAATTACTTTTTAAAATTTTGTAAAATATTTGGGTATCTGGCGTAACTAATTTTCTAGAAGTGTTACAAGATCCACTAGCTTTTGAAATACCCAACTTCAAATTGGACACAATTTGGTCACATTCGTCCCGTCCCCAAGTTCCCTGAGCACATTATTCTCCCGCATGATCTACGGAAAAGAGCTAAACGTAAGTTGTTTTGAAAACTAATGTTACTTGCTTCAGAGCGGTGCAGGCTTACTTTATATTTTAATTACTTCATGTACAAGAAGAGACATTTGAGATCAGAATTATTTTACTCTCTCTTTCAAAATCATCGAAACGTAAAGCTAGATAGAGTATTTTCAGCCCTACAGAACGCCTTTAAAGTATGCAGACATGTCATGTAGAATATTAAAAAAAATAAATGACCAAACGTTCAGCACCGTGTGGAGTAAGTGTGGCCGGTTTCACACTACGCCAGTAAGTGTTCCTGGAAGATTCCGCATCAGCTAGTAGTATCGGCTGCACAATTATACCTCTCTGAAATACATAATGTTCGGTAAGTGCGAAGTAGGAAATGGCAGCCAGGAAAGCAATTTGAAACACGCATAGCAGGAAAACAAAACTAGGTAAGATTAGAGTAAAATAATACACTGTTTGACAGTTTCTTCGGCATGAATGTTTCAAGTCCTCCAAAGCAACCGAAAACCCTTCAATATAGAAGCATCACGTGTTACTTTTTTCAGTGATACCAAAAGTCATAATAAAAAAACATAACCTCACATATATTTATTACATATCATATAATCAAAATGTATTACAGACATAAAATACTAAGAGGCGCATGATACTGATACAAAATGAGCTGTCAGTGAGGTCTCCACTTTAAACATTTCGGGAGACACTGTGTCGAAACAAGAGCGAGCGGGGCGAATTTGATCAAATTATGAAAATTTTAGGTTTGATTTCTCTAGCACTAATTGACCTAGAGTATTCCAGCCCTACGAAAATTAGTTTCCTCAGTTCTTCAACGAATACAAAAAATTAAGAAATTAAAATACAAGATTTTATGTGCAATTTGATATGGGATCACCCACATCGGGAACCGAACACCGGCCATGGATTGTATACACTACCTTATTTTCACGGCCAGTCCCACAATAAACTTAATGTATCGTTTCTTGCAAGAAAGTCACACTATTTCCGGCCAATTCCAAGTGCGTCTTCAGAGAATATGCAACCGATGCGGGGGCGGAAAGTATAAAGGATGACAGGTGAATATACTGCGTGTACAGAGCACTATACAACGGGATTGACATAAGCTGCTGGCCCTTACTGGAAGAGCAATCATGCTTCAATATGTAACGGTACAATCGCCTTCCAGTCGCTGCGTTTTTCACTTCATAAATACGTAGACTATAAAATTCACACACCAACAAATGCACTCTTTATTAAACGTGAAAAAGTTTTAATAAAGAGTGCATTTGTTGGTGTGTGAACTTTATAGATATCAAAATGCACCGTACAACGATTAAAAAAAAATATGTAGACGTTTAACCCTTTACCTGCTAACGTGGAGAATATAGTGAGCTCCGAATAATGATAGCAAAGGGCAGGTGGGATTTAACTCGGCGTTTAAAGGGTTAAGGCTCTTTAACTTGACGCTTTTCTCAATTCCCCTTTATGGAAGTAGTTTATTTGGTCTAGATTTTGTGCCAAAATCATAATTCGATGGTTTTGTCTCCTATACACTAACATCTCTGTCCGTTTCTTTCAGTCAAATTACGGAACCCGTGGTCCAAATTGCAACGAGTTTGCTGGTTCAGCAGAAGAGGTGTTAAGGTAAATGTTACTATAAATTAGACAATATTCCTGCTCTCGTTTACGATATTCTTAAAGTACCCGAATTATACAGTTCAGTTTTCTTCACGAAGACGATTAACATTTCAAACGAAGAACGAAGAAAATGGTCTCCAAGATAGCCTTACACCCAGAAACGTTTATAGGGCTCAGGAAATCCTCTCAAAAGTCCCAACCTCACTGCCTACATTGGCAGATTCTCCTCGTATATAGTTTTATATAGTTTTATTCACATCAACGTTCTTATGTACAATAATTACCAATTTTATTTCCCTATCTATATTCTCCTTATTTTCTTCTATTGCATCATGGTCTGTTTTGCCTCTTTACATTCTCCAGATTCTCTCTGCGCCTATATTCTTGAAAGCTACTTTATTTATCATCCGCATTTTCGGCTCCCCTAATTGCCTCTCTCCACACTCTATGTACGCTCTGCTCTTACAGATTGTCTCCCTAACCCTCTTTGTTCATTCTTATTTTCCTGCAGATATGATTTTCTTTTCTTTAGTTCAATTAAATTCGTCTGTTTATTTTCATTTTGATACATTTCTTGTGCTTATTCCTGGCCTCTAATATTTCCCACTCATCTAGGTTTACACTTGATTCGCTTTCATTTCCTTTAATTTTTACCTCTTCTAATCCCCCTTCATCCCAGCCCCTTTCTTTCAGTAACACTCCGTTCTTTCATCTAAGTCTTTTATTTCCCAGCCGACTTTTACTGTCAGATCTCAAAGATGTGTGTACGAGGAATACGAAATTACCGTCTTTATTCTGTGTTGGGGAAGTACGTCTCTACTTCTGTAGTGGCTGACTGGGTTGCGGACTTTTGTGTGTGGAGTGAATGATGGCCGTGGGCGATGCAGGACAGGGGCTCTGTGTTGGTTAAGAAGGATGATAAAATCTCGGGAGGGCTTGCTTATTGGAGGAGGCAATTCTTTGCAGTAAGCTGCGAGCATTCGGAGCTTAGGGCGGGGTGAAATATATAGCTATTTTGGGATTATTCACCAACTGCATTATACATGTAACATTCTTATGTTTGTTTTCATTAGTTTATCACATTACACAGAATATATCTGAATCTGATTTTTATAACTCTATGGAACGTCTTTGTTTGGTAAAGAAAAGTTTCACAAAGTACTCAGCAATAGGCATTTCTCTTTATCTTAATACAGGCCATTATTGTTGGTACTTTGCAGGTGGCACTTTTCCGATAGCTTATATATTCTTATTAATTGTTTAGCCCGTGCTTAGTTAACAAAGATGACTTCAGCAGGACCCTTCCAAATAAGGAAATGAAATAAATATATTTCAAAGTGTCGACAAAGGAAATATACTTTTCCTTTGTTCTTCTTCCTATGAAAGTTACAAAATCTCTTGCGGTCTGTCAAAACTACTGCTCGGCACAATAATTAACATCCAAGAGAAACTGATGTCATATAGCTGTACAAAATCTCCCATTTTAAAAACACGGTAAACCACTTGATTTGTTTTTTTTTTAAAGGTCTGAGTAACGAATTTCTCTTGAGTTATTTATCATCCAATTTGCTTTTCATCTTACTAATTTACAGGTCATACTTAAACAGTGGCGTACCGAAAGGGGGTTTGGGGGGTTCAAACCCCCCCCTCCACCCCGAAATTCCGAAGGCCTTCCAAAGTCGTGCTAAACTCAACCCGATTTTGAAAACTGTTAAAAATTGCTGAATTTAGGAAGCCAACACCCCAAGATTTTCGGAAAAGAGGCAGTAAAATTCTAAAACTACCTAGGTTCGCAATTGTTTTACATTAGCAATGACAAATAAATAGGTTGCCTTAATAAATAGTCTTAAAGTACCAAAAATTAAGAAAATATTACTATATGAAATGAAATTTCTTGTACCAAATTACAGCTGCCTCCAGAACTCCTGACCAGGGGCTACCGTCCCCACATTCCCGTTCTCTCCGTCCTCTGTCCTCAACTGAATTTGTTGAACCTCTCCGAACAAAATTCCTGGGTACGCCACTGTACTTAAATACATCACGCTCGTACACTTCGAATATTTCTGTATCGCGATGAAGTTTTTCGAGATTTTTGAGATACAAATGACAAGTAAAATGCCACGACATATCGTACAAGGTTTTCCACTGGCATAAGTATAATTGGCATATGCCTTAATCAAGCTCCGGAAATTGGTTACTCTTCCATTTTCAGACAAAATATTATAAAAACACATTCTTGTGGGTCTAATAAATCGATTTAACTTCTAATCCATACGTAAATATATAAATGAGCTCGATCTAAAGGACTTACTTCACTTCATTTCGGAAGCACAATCACCAAGTTACCTCAGACAATGAACAATGAACTACGAAACTATCGTATTTAAAACATCCCGTGCGTTACATTGCGATATGAATTATGAGATTTTTAACTGGTTTTTAAAAGACTGGGCATGATTCATGGAAATTAATAAACACCAAAATTAAAACTGTTTAAAATAGCCTTTTTTCGTTCGGATTCCGTAGTAAAAAGGTAAAGCAGTCCCATTACAGACCTGGACAGGCCCAGAGGGTTCCACGAAGTTAGGATTCCCAGATTTCGTAACAGCGGCACAGGATGGTGGTAAGGTTGTCAGCCTTACGCACCGGCCGTCTTTACCCCCGGGATATACTCCTGGTACTCATTTCAGTTAGAGGCTGAGTCGACCCCAGGGCCATAGTGCGATCGGAAGGATTTTTATGTTAATGAAAAATCCACTGACACTACTTGGGATCGAGCCAGCGGCCTTCCGATTTGTAGCGCAGCACCTGAACCACTGTGGTACCGCGGTCCCCCCGGATTCTGTAGTACATGGGAAAAAATGAGAAGAAATCTATCACTATTGCAGGGTAGATTGTGTCGCATATGTTTGTCGTATTGGAGACACATACTGTAAAAAATATATCGCTAGTTATGTTAACAGAATGGACCGTCAATGTAAAAGTGAATGCATCACGCAAAAATAAAAGTACATAATTTAATTACATGCTTAATACAGGCAATTACGTACATTTGACAACCTATTTCTAACATACGCGCCCACACTAGTACATTAAAGTAATTCTTACGTTGTTTTTCTTGAATAATTGCGCTTTGGCGCTTACATTTGGCACACTAAAGTACACATAACTCCTTAGCTTATCAGAACACAGTACAGGCAAGGGTGGTCTAGAAAACAACTCGATATGCAGGCCTTTTTTTAAAGCAGACAGGAAAAACCCATTTACCCGGTCTTTCTTGTATATGGTTGGCTTTATCGGCTTTTCAAGAAGCGTGTGAAAGGGCATGTTTCTTTAGAAAAGAAATAAATCCCGTTCTGCTGTTTATCCTCTTCGAAAATACTCCACACGCCAAATACGTTCAGCAAAACTGAGAAAAGGCCTCAATTTTCCATTACATAATTTTTTTTAACTACGCGATTCAACTCAATTCCTGTGAGTGGAGAGGCACGGAATAGTATCCCATGCTTTTACCTGTGTTAATGCCTGTAACGCCAACTGAATTGCTGCTCTAACAAACAACGTTGATTGAGTGCAGACCGTCCTGGGAAACTACAGTAGAAAAGTATCAAATCTGCAGACATTTCTGCTGCCAATTCATAACTTTAAAATCTTACTATTGAGTGTTATTTATTTACTGCGTGAGGCAACCAGTCGCCGGGACGACATTTGAATATCCCCGGCTTCTCAGTCAAAATTTTTCGAATCTATTTTATTTCGATATTTTGTGTCGATCACAAGAAAGTTTCAGTAAAAGAATGTTTACTAAAGTCATTCTTACCGAGGCCAAGGAAACAATTCCCATTTTTCTATCTGTTTCCAAAATTCCTCAACGTGCTACACTTCTCAATTTTGTGTGTTACCCACTCTACCCCAGGCATCTAGTCAATCTACTTGCAAACTTGTGGTTGGTTGACACTGACAGAAAGGACCAGCCGAGAACACAGCAGCTGACAGGAAGGGGGAAACCCCGATAGCACACAGCGTTAGTATCGACAGAACCTCTTTCGTGGCTTCAGTAAAGTAACTTAAAACTGGATAAAATTAAACTGACATGATTATAACTATGGAATACCAAAAACTTGCTCATTAACATATAATAACTTACTATAATGATTGATGGTCTTTCATTTATGTCTAACACAAAGTTTTACAGAACAGGGTAATTATTTCCAAAGAATCTATAGCAAAGGATACTTCACTTCAATAAATATATACTGTTTGGCGAGTTTATGTAATGTCATAGATGTACAGGAAGGTCTTACAAAGTAATGCATCTGTTTGAAGAAATCTGAAAGTAAATGCTAAAGTTATACCTGCATTAAATTTACATTAACATCAGATTTTTACATAAAGAAACTTTCATCTCTACAAACAAGGGAAGAAAGAATGTACAAAATATAATAAAACACATCAAAATTTAGAGACATTCCAATGATACAACCGCAGTAAAACTGTCTTCCACATTATACTTTCTCTCATTTGATCTTTCTTCCCCCTTTTTTCCCCCTCTTTTTTGCATCTGTTTTATTTTCTTAACAACTTATAAACTACTTTCCCTTCTCTACAACTCGACAAAGTTTCCGAACCAGAACTCGATGCTAAATTAATTAAGTAGTTTCTTTTGCCTCTACCATCCAACTTTAGAGGCACTTTAAACGCGTAGAAGCTCTTTAGGTAAAGACACTGAACGCCTTTTGCTAAGATGGGCTAACCACTAATGCTGCTTCCCATAGCTGTAGCTGCAGGTGCCCCTTTAATGCTACCGCATTTAACAAGTGTCAGCTGAAAGCCTTAATCTCTTTATGAGTTGCGAAATACCGAGCTATTAACGATAGGCAGATAGGTGAGGGCGAAATTATTTATAAAAATACTAGTGTTGCTATTCCTTGACACTAAGGTAAATTATTTTTCCGGAACGAATTTTACGCTTCATACTTTACTTGCATCTATACAAACTGCGTAATTATTTCATCACAGCGGCTACATAATTTACAGTATTAATACAAATATGTCACTCGCATGCTCAAATTTATTCGGAGAAATGTAGGAAAGAGGCCACTTAAGGGATTTATGTAGAGAGAAAAATGATATGAAAATTGGTGCTGAAGAGAAAGAGAGATAGTATATAAACACGTGGAGTGACCACTACCCTCCCTCCCTCCCTCTCAATGGCACAAGGTTCAATGCCAGGTTCATTGCTACTAGTAAATTTTACTAACAACTATACTAGACTTCGAGCCACCAACAGCTATGTTTGGTAAAGGTGTAAGTCGTTACTTGTTTATAAATGTTAAATTAATCACAAAAAAAACTTTACCAATATACTTTCTGGAGTTTAGGAAAGAAACTTCCGCACAGATAAAGATATAACTTTGCAGAATAGATGGTTCTATAAACTTTGCGGCAAAAATTTATAAAATGATTATGTTGCTAAATTCGAGAATATGGATCAGGCTTTTTTTATGGACATCATGAGCAGTTCAGGCGTCAAAAGACTCAGTGCTCAAAATTTAATTCCAACCCAACTTTGTGTGTTGAAAAACTTCAGTTACCATATAAGTAACCTGAAGAATTACGTCGGAACATAGGAATATTAGTGTATCTAGAAATTTAACTTAAAAGAAAAATTAATTTTATGAACTTCGTACACAAATTTCTGGTGCTGGCATTACAGTTTACTGATCTGGAATACATCCTACTGATAGGGTCAACAGTGACTGACATTTCGACAAATTTCCGAACAGGACGCAACATTATGATGAAGTGACGGCAGCATTTTGTTTGACCTGACACTGATAGCCTTAAACACATGTCGTATCCGCACTGCTGATATTAATAACTCAACACTCAATACCTAATAGCACTCTGACGCCTAAATGTAACTTTGTATGTTGCATGTCTGACAACTCTGTTTATATATGTTAGGCTGGTTGTTTGCATTTGCAGATTGGTTGACTGTTGAGTGACAATTTTAAATTATTCGTTGCTGAGACGTCGCTCTTCTGGAAATTTACGCAGCTTAGATTAACACTTCGTTACTGACGTTTCGACACAATCTATCGGTCCCATCTTCAAGGGTCAAGCAGTTCAAGTAGATTAAACCGAAAGGTTGGACTGAAACGTCGGTAACAAACTATCTATCAACGCCGCGTAAAATCCCAGAGGAGCAAATATCTCACTTAAAATGGGCGGAAGCCTGAATTCTTCGGCCTTGATTGGTTGCTCAGAAATAATACAGATATTAATGCCAAAAAACCAAGGAATTACAAGAATATAAACAACCAACTAGATGCAACAATAACAAATTTTTATTGATAATTACAATCAGCTCAAAATGTTCCGGGTGATAATTTCACCCATCCTCAGGAGCACTAGACTGTGTTTACAGTTTGTGGTATAATGCACCAGCAATGCTGCCTGCTGGTGACGAGGATGAGGTGGAACTGAGTTCCACCTCATCCCCAAATGTAACAATTATACATTCGTATATATCTTTTCCAACCACAGGAAGTTATTATGCAAAGAGTGATAATGGAACTCACTTTATCTCATCAAGCTCACGATGCTTATCTCGCCGTTATCAAACGTGAATCCAAGCTAAATTAGCGGCTCAAAGTTGAGTAAGGTGGCCAGATTTGTGCCGCCTCCTCTATTGGGGATCACAATGAGTGCATTGATTAAAAATCCATCCTTTTTTTATAAAATATAGTGGATGGCAAGTTAATTCTTCGGGAATACAACAAACTGAGTTCCACCTCATCCTTGTCACCAGCAGGCAGCATCGCCCCTGCATTATACCGCAAGCTGTAAACACAGTCTAGTGCTCCTGAGGATGGGGAAATTATCACCCGGAACATGTTGATCTGATCGTAATTATCAATAAAAATTGTTATTGTTGCATCTAGTTGGCTGTTTATATGATTGTATCGGTGATGCACGGTCACACAAACATCAAACCAGGAGTTAGGTGTTCACCGGGTGGCGTGGCCGTGATAAAAATATCAGAAATATTTGATATCATGTCATCTCATATTTAGAACCTGAATTTAAAAAGACATTCACCAAATTTCATATGTCAGTAACCGGTTAGGAGTAGCGTTAACGAATACTCTAATCTAATGGAGGTGAGGCGTTGAAATCTTGTACAATTGTACCGACGTTTCGAAGCAACCGACTGCATTCTGCGCTAAAGGAATTTCACCTTGCTGAAATAAAATACTGGACAGCAAATATTTCTTTGTATTGCATTCAACGTTTCAACGCAATAACTGTAACAATAACGTTGCAAGACTACTTAATCTCCTCGCAGTGTGACGTTATTAGCCAAAAGAAATCATAACGACTTGCTGAATCACCGTCATGTCCTCTGGAGAGGAAAACTGATTGATCCTATCTGCACGCAGTAATTTATCCATAACACAAAAGGAAGAGTAGGAAAGAGGCAAGGTAATGGAGAGAAAGAAAACATGAATACTGTTAACCCTAGACAAAAAGGAAAGATCATGAAAAGTTTCGTCAATAACTCTTGAAGGTTCAGTGTAGAAAGTTTACATGAGCGTCGTAGTCTCAGTGTTGAAGTAAAGGGAGTGAAGGGTGGCGGGCGGTCGGACGAGGTTGGGGGGGGGGGGCGGCGGAGGGCGGGGGAGGAAAATGCGGGCGAAGTGTTTACTGAATCATGATCTGCCACCCCGAGTTTCTAAAAGCTCTTCCCTTACACAGGGTCGCAAATTCAAATATCTTCCACTTGAACTGGCCGACCACCACCGGGAGAGTAAACAACAGAGAGGCTAACAGAAATGGCAGAGAGTGTGAGAGAGAGAGAGAGAAAGAGGAACAACTCTTAAAAGCATGAGGAATTGCATTTCCCAACACCATTCACCACACTCCTTATCGAAAAACACGCCAATTACAACAGCCGACAATAAGAATCTACACAATATAGCCGAGCCTGAGAAGCACAACTTGGTTTTACTGCAGAACTTCTATTTCCATGTGGATATTGCGAAGTAAGGCGGTGTCTTAGAAACCCATCTTTACGCGTAACAAAGTTCAAAGTTCAATTCTTAATAAGCTTCACTCAATATTAAATCAAACTGTGGGACTCGAGGATGACTGCAAATATGATAGCATATTATGAGGTGTCTTAGCACGTGTTAGGTGAAGTGGACCTGCAAGAAGGTGCAGCTTACAAGAAACTCTATTACATAAACTGTCTACCTCTAGGCAGCACACCCTCCCATGGTACGTTACCAGTACATAAAACGTCTAGAAACTGTCCCTCAGCTTGTTCCACTCAGTGGCTGAGTTTCGCCTTTACAACAACCCATCAAAATTCCGTATGCCTAACCACATAAATCGCATTTAAGTTACGTAATTCTGTTTCCTTAAGAAACGTGTACTAATCTCTAATCTATGCTTAGGTCTTCCAAGTGTCCACTTTGCTTTATATTTCCAACTATAAATTTTTATGAATTTATCTATTAATTAACCCTTTAAATGCCGGGGTAAATCCCATCTGTAAGTCCCAGTTCGCCGAATTATTCTGCTGGGTATTTAAATTTTGCGCAGGCTCTTCGAAAATCCTGAATATTTCAAGAACTAAGCTGGATAAATTTGTGAAGTCACATGCTTCTCTCATCTAATCTTTCTCCATTTTATCGTTGCAGTGACATACGACAATGACGAGATTTCGTGAAACTTTACACTATGCACTTCTTTTTTGCCCAGCATCCAGATAGTTTTCTGCTTTCAAGTCTAAGTATTCTTCTTAGTAACCGCTTCTCCAATACCACCAGTGTATCTTGGATACTACCCAAATTACGAAGGAATTGTCATCTGAGAATTGGGCGAGTTTTGCTACCGTACCACGCAGTGTGGAGTAACGTCTTCCTCCCTAGTACTATGTGAATTGCTACAGCTACAGGTAGTAGCATATCTTTATGTAAGCTCTTTGCGAATAAAGTATGTGTGAATCAAGATGGCGTACCGTGGACGAACCCCCTAGTAGCTACTCCCAATACGCAGCATTATGTCAGTGGGTTCAAATGTCCACACAATTATAATCGTCACAACAATAAAGCTTCTTTTCAGTTCTGTGAAATTCAATCTTCAAAATGCTTTACACCCACCTGAATGAGTTTCCCATCAAATTTTACCGCCCTAGGCGACCGCCTGTTTCGCCCAGTGGGTTGAACTACCAATGTGAAGAAGATCTAATAGCCTTCCGTCCCCACTTAGCTAATGTGAATTTGGAGCGATATGAGACTGAATTATTAAGCTCTTGATTCAATTTGAATTCAGACTTAATAATTTCATACGGAAACTGATCTCATAAGCAGCAGGATTCCAATATGATGAATTGTATTGCGGTGACGCAGTGTTAAACCAAAGATTTATTAATACAGGTTGGATTTGATTGTATTCACAATTCGAATATTTGCATCTCAAAGGCTAATGAGTTTAGTACAATGAGACGCTCACCCTGTGTCTTTCTGTATATCCGGCCGCTACAAACCTTGTTTACTGTACATACTGCATAAAGGAACAGTATGAGAGTGTAATTAGATCCGTATATTTCCTTGATATTTACTCAGGTAAACAGGTGGAGAATGAATCCAATATTGGTTTATAGTAATATATAAACCGGTTAAGGAATTCTTGCTACCAGATTGAATTCAACCCCGAAATCTCCGCTTTGCCAGGAACTTCACTTTCTAATTGTATTACCAATGAAACTGTAACTCTCGTTGAGCTTTCTGCTTTGTTCTTTTTTTCCCCTAAACTTTTCTTGGACGCAGTTCAGAAAGTGAATTACACCGAATTCAGAGCTGAAACTTAATTTATAACTAATGAGGCATTTTTCCACCTCAATACCTAAACTGCAATTTCCTGAAAATATTAAATCCCGCTAACAACTATTTTTAACTCCCTGGGATTCCATAAAGTTGTTACTAGGTCCAAATATTTTATTTTTTCTTATTTCGACTTAAATACTGTTTTGCCACGCAAACTCATAATTTGAATGTATATGCTATTATATACTGCAATTTAGAATCCCCACAAAATTGCGCCACTCACAGGCATGCGAAAATTCTTCCTTTACAAAACTCTGTTTTGTCTTACTTCTAACAGGAGGTACCAAGGTCATCATACTCCCTCTGTCTTGTAGTCGAATGAATATTCCTCTATGAATCCTGGATGCTTACTGTCTACTCTAGACATTATCAAAACATACTGTTTCTTAATGTATACAAAAATATACGTTATATATCATGACACGTAATGAAACTATTCATATAACTTATATAATCTGAAGATTAATACAACAAAATAAATAAATTGGCCTCCTAATAGGTAAGATACAGTATCAATTTCGACCGGTCCAGACCCCGAACTCGTCGCTCAGCTCAAAAGGAACCCTTTCATCAGACTACAGTAATCACTTGTTCCAGCTTTGTATTAGCGGAAAATATTTGCCTCTCTAAGTGTCATACCTTCTTTGTTATTAAGACGGTAAAGGTAGCCAGTCTCAGATCTAAGTCGTTTTCCACCAACGAATAGATCCCCACTCAAATTTTTCAAAATATTTTATAGATTTGAAGGGATCTTTATCGTGTTCATAAAATCCATCAATTAATTCCGACCCTGAGCCAGATTAATGTACTCCACACTATCTATATTCTCCAAGATCGGTCCTGAAGTTATTTTTCTATTACTTCTTAAGTCATTTATTCCAGTTCTACCATTCTTAATCAGTTAAGTCCCACATGTTTATTGGCATTCTACAAAATATTTCTTTAATGACAAACTTTCATAACATTTCTACTGAATAAGTCCAGCCCACTAAACTAAGTGGAAATAATGGCTCGCATATTCAAATTTTGTGGGTTCTACACGTTGTCACTAAGATTATAAAATATACGAAGTAAGTAATTTTGGTAGTTTGCAATGCCATGCTGTTCAAATTAATTTTTGTGAAAACTAGTCAAATGGCTGAAAAGTTTTAAAGGCGAGCAATGAAAACAGCGATATGATAAAAATTCAACATGCCTAATTTTTCCAAAGAAGAAAGTTTGGCTAAAAGTGGAGGTAGTTGTGAGTTTCTTTGTGCCTATAGGTATGCCTCACTGCCGGGTTAGTTACCATCTTCATACAGTCGTAATGGTTTCCATTTCGAAGCAAATAACATGAAGAGTTATTTGAGGAATGAAACTAGAAATATTTCTGTAAATGCCCTCAGTTTACGTAATTCGAAGGCGTGGCGTAATACACCCCAAAATTAAAAAAAAAATCCTTGTGGCGATCAGCAGGTTACATTTCAACCGTGAAAACAGTATTAGAAGGAAGGGGTAATACATATTTGCTAAATTCGGAACTTTTTTGGCGCAATAACCCCCAGTAGGCCATGGCCTCCTCATTCAAGAGGTTTCCAGATCACACACAACGGCGCATCACAGCCAGTAGGACTCCTCTGGACGGGTGATCATCTCGTCGCAGAGATCACTACCTGACAACACACAACACTCACAACAGACAAACATCCATGCCCCCGGTGGGATTAGAACCCACAATCTCAGCAGGCGAGTGGCCGTAGACCTACGCTTTAGACCGCTCGGCCACTGGGACGGACAAACTCAGAACTTAAAGGTTAAAAAAATTAAGGTTTCTGGATAGTATTTAACTGAAAAGTTCATTAAACGGTGAATTATAAAAGAGTGGTTAATTAAGTGTAGAGATTATTTGAAAGTCAAGACAAATCTACGAAAATCAAATAGTGAGTACTACTACCTTCTAAAGCAGAAAACATTTATCAGTCGTTGGTGTAAATATTAGGTTATGCCTCCGTCCAATCCTAGTTGCTTCACATTTGCAGCTATAAAACGATAATACAAAATCCTTATAAAGCTAAGAGATTTCCTGTCTTTCTCCATCTCTAATTTTATTATTAGGCAGCCAAACACGACTTATATAAAAGCCGTCTATCTCAAAAATGTCTGTTGATTAATATATCCGTGATATCCACGTGGTTCTGTGAAATCATGTAGCAGACAAAACTATGAGGCCACATCATTTTAATTCAGGACACGACTCTAATTATAAATGAAATTTGTTACCTTTCATCTTGGTTGTGTTTGTTTCTGTGTGTGGGGGGGGGGAGGGAGGGGGGGGTAGGTCAGATTCGGCGAAGTAGGATCTTACCTTCTATGGAAATATTACGTAGAGGCATCGCGGCGCCAGTATTCACGTCACCAACGCACTCACGGAAACACGTTTCACAGATTTGTTGGTGATTTCTTTCCAGAACCAGGGTGACGTCACGAATTTAACAACATTTGCTGGCATTTATTGTTGAACACGGCAAGTGAAAGCGATCACTTCAGCATTATATGAACGTCGTTTAAGTTTCAGTTTCACAAGTGAGAATTGTTAATAAGTAATTTGAAATTCACAATATTCATGAACGGTAAAGCTACAGCATATGATAGTAGACCTTGCGATACCTTCATGCAAGTATATATCAATTCGGACTATAAATTTTGATGTGGCATACTAAGATTTTGTAAGACGATCAAGCAAAGCGTCCTCCTGTCTCCCACCTACCATGAACAGTCCTTGCATTCGAGCTAGCGGCCTCGGCCACCCTAATAAGAAATCTTCCCTCCTGATTCTGGTATATTCCCAATGGCCGAAAAGTGAATTTTGCCGTCCCCAATAGGCCAACTTAACTTCTTACAGTTGAAAACTAACTGGATAAACCAAACGGAGCGGCGGATTGCTCTAATTTAAGTTCGGCAACCAAAGGCTTTCAATAAACGAATATCTCGGGGCGGGTTACTACTTAACCTTCCCCCCCGGACCAATCATGATAGCAAGAAAGTTTAAGTATAGAACCTCACAAAGAAACACCGCGACATGCCCCTCCATGCCGCGTTTAAGAGGTATGTCTTCACCATCCGTCCAAACTACCTTCTTTCCCCTAATTTCTATAGCTAGAGGTATTACACAACACCCCAATTAGCAAGCCAAAAATAAATAATTCATTCTCATAATCGACGTGTTCAGGGTTCGAACACGAACTGCCGATTACAATATAATCGAGTCTAAGTGGCATAAAACCAGTCCGATGGTACTAAGGTTAATTTTTAAAATATGAATTAGTTTGAGATATAATCCACTGTCTGCTCTTTACGGCGTATTAAATTTAATGTCCCACTAAAGAGGCTAGAATATGAAAGGGTATTACAGAAGAGTGAAGCAATTCCATTACTCCAGGACACTTTATTTTAAAGGCAATCTGGTCGATAAATGGGTGACGTCTTTATTAAAAAATAAATTCGAATCAATCCCTGTGGTTGCAGAATACCATATTCTACAAGCTGCCTGAAGGAATATTCTAGTCAGTGTAGGAAAAGTTCAGACTCTAGTCTCTTCATTATTATCATTTAAGAAGAATGTTATTACAGAGCACAAGAGCGCTGTAGTGGAACACAGTTCCTTTCCGCTGCTAATTAGAGACGTCGTTTCCGTTTCTTCTACGTCATTTCCTGGTTCCCAACGACAGGACTCATGGCAAGTCTTAGAAGCAGATAAACGTGCTTCCGTGTCTCACGCGATATGTCAAATATTTAAGTAATAAAGACGGGCCTCGTTAGAGTTTTAAATTGAAAATTTATGTCTTAAAATAAGAAAATGTTTCACAACTTACTTAAAATTCCACTACTAACTAGTTTGCAAATAACTAATTAAATCCGTACAGCACAGACCTTCTACACAAGTTTACGGTTTCTAAGTTAGCCAAGAAAATTCACGGCATTTCATGAACAGCGATCAGCCATTACCGTGTTCATGGAAGTCCGCCATTTGTTCCTACCGCGAAACACAATGAATAATCCCAGTACCGACGTTTCAGAGAATCCTACTGCCTCGACTATCAGGGTACAGAAATGTCTCGTGAAAGAATACAAAAAGGGGGTATTTACCCCCGTACAAGAAAACGTCGACTGCTCGGGAAAGTCGGAAATATTCTACAAGGCTATAAGGCGTCACATTCCAGAAGAAAGTCATTTTAAATGTTTACATTATTAGGGTATTATTTGTATATACACCTTACAAAATAATAATATTGGTATAAAATAATAATATTGGTATGTACGAGTGCATATATATATATACTAATATTAGTATTTTATATATATATACACCAATATTAGTATTATTTATATATATATATATTAACGTCAAACACAACAAACGTTGAAAGATATCATCAATAAATGTTACTTGATTCGGTACTTAAGACCAGCAGCAACTACAATATATGATTTAAAACAGTAAATATGCCTGTAGATGTCTCGAATCATGTATGTTGGTGCGTGATGACGGTACTTAAGGACCGAAACATGTGAATGTATTAATGATATTATTAAAATTGTGTTGTGTTTGAAGCTTATACGTCTGTCACAGCACAACGGGATGCATTTAACTAAAATTACAAAAGACTGTTACATGAACATCATTCCCTTCCAACAAGAAAAGGAAATCATTAAAACACTTGCCTTATAACAAGACTGCTAGAGTTATTACCCTTACGAGTTTGTGGAAATATATACAGAGGCATAAATATGTATGTATATATATATATATATATATATATATTCCTTTATTATTCGAATGCTATGCAATACATAATCTCTGTTATATAAGTACTTCAATCTGGTGATGGAAGTCACTGGAATAGGATTACATATACATAAGGATTAAGAGGGGGTAGTAATCAGTTTAATGGAATAAAAGAGACGAGACTGCTCATAAACTACTTCACCTGCTTTACATACAAGACCTTCAGTCTGTCTGCTACTTTGTACTTATCACAGAGGCAATACTTTTCAATTCATCTCGTTCCTTCAGCCTTGGCACACTAAAGACGGTGAACAACATTACCGAAATATCAACGTCCCGGACGAGGGTGTTGTTGTTCTTCTTTTTTACAACATAAGACGTACCGAATTTTCCACAATTCCGGACAACAACTTTTAAACAATCTGAATAACAGGCGAAAAAACAGCAGAACAACCGAAAAATACATGATGAATTGCAATTGAATGAGAATTTAGCTTGCGAACCAGGAACAGATCAACAGCAACTATTTCCCTATGTGCAAGGTGTATAAATCCCGCAGCCTTTAAGCGGTAAGTTTGTATAGGTTGTTGTGTTCATACGCACGTCAGTCAGATACAGACACTAATTTATCTCTACACAGCTGACACGTACTTTGAAATCTAACGGGCGTTCAGCTGGCCTAAAATTATCTTGCCTTGTATGGAATTTGAAAAAAAAAGTGTTAGTGTTTACATAGTAGCCCTCCTGCTTACACCTTCCTGAGCCTCAATGTCCCCACTCAAAACATATTTCCTTAAAATCCATTTTAATACTCGCATTACTGACACAACTACTCCCCGCCAAAATTAATGATAACAAACAATATAGAGAGTATGTGAATATTATTATATTAATACACATCCAGAGGTTTTAATAAACAGTATAAAAATCTGTAAATGTAAGCTAATAATGTATGCCTGTAACAGAGGAGTGTTTAAAACTTGATCCTCAGGTATCCTAAGATTTTTTTAAAATGAACGAAACGTCTAGGCTAAGATAGTTACAATAAGGGTTTGCATCAGTGTGTTTGTTCTTATTGACAGAGGGTCGGTCAAGACAGCTGCGCAAAGTAGAGTACTTCTCCGTACTGTTCGAGCAATGGGATCTGATCCGACTGTGAGCATGGAGGTAAGTGTTTTTGGTGCGTACGCAAAACTGCAAAAGCTACTATTAGCTTCGTTCTCTCCATTCGTCTGGATTTTCATGAAATTTGATATTTGAAGATTTTTAAACAATGTCGAGAAAAAATCAATTTTTATTAAAATCTGACAAGAATAACGAGTCATTTACAATAAAAACCTACATCAATTTTCGGCCCTATCGCGCTCAATTATTTTTAGAATGAAAAATAGTTCAGACAAACGTCGTAGAGAAACTCGGAACACACACTGTATGTTCAACAATTTTGTTTCTAAAATCGTGTCGTTTTTTGTGATATTGTGGGAAAATATTGTAGAACGGGGAAGGCCACAGATGACAATATAGCGCTTGCGCGTTACATGCTGGATACCGAAGGCTACAAAGACACAAACAGGTAGAGTAATACTCATTACTTTTCCACTGCAACAACGGTTGCACGAACGCACCTCAGTGTTACGTAATACGTACATTGCCTGTCTTGTTATTTTTTTTTTTTTGTACTTTGAATAGAGAAACTTTCGAAAAGTAGATCCCCTTGTCAAATAAGTTGTTGCTACCAAGTACCTAAAGTACGATGCCGAGAGTCCCATAAAACAGAAGGACCTGTGACGTAAGGTAGACACGTTAAACACACGCGTCAGAGCGCCGGACGTTTTCGGAACACAAGACTCCGGTCAAAACCATCAGCAGAATTTCATTACGGTTTGAATACGAAAATCCTTCATTGCACGAATACTGGAAAACGCCGAAGTTCTGATGAGATATTCTAGCTTCCGGGAACTGTTACCTATCACAAAATATGCTCCAGATTTCCTATGGTCTATGGCCAAAAAATGACCATACAAAAGATAACATTCCTCTATACTATTTTTTAACCGGTTTTCTATATTTGTGAGTATGATCCCTATCCTCTATCATACAAGAATGACTCTTCAGTTGATATGACCAATCACAAAGCCTTTCATTTTATAGTTACTTCGTTAGTGGTCAATGCTACGAACAGTAAAACATGTTCTCCTTTTTCGTACTTTATTTCCCCGTTAGCTGTTAATAATGCTGACACAAAGGAAACCACGTGCACATTTCAATGGCCATCAACATATTAACAAATTCTATGTGGGTGCTTACTAATTACTATTACACATATGTCACAGCGCACACAGCAATGTCCAAATCAATCGCACTGCAAAGGTAAAAATCCTGAAAGACAAAAATCGTTATTCTAAAATTTTGTAAAGTCAAAAATTCAGTAAAAAAAAATATATTTTTATTTTTTATTTTTTCTGATTCCCGGTGTGACGAATTGTGGAACAGTAATACCATTCGTTCGGGACTGAAGTAAAAGCAATAATAAATTAGAGTGATACAAATTTTGTATCAGGGAACATACATCAACAGAGACGCGATGCGTTATTAATGCGATTATATGGAACTGTGCAGATATGAAAGGGCCGACGTAATCGTTTTAACGCGAAGTGCTCCAGGCCAATCAAAACAATGACAAATAGGCAATGTATGTTTCTTTCTGTACAACACTCGGAGAATTTAATCAAATTAGGTTCGTTATTGCATTGATTTTTTTCTTGTTTTCATCGGATATGGTGGCAGAAGGTTATATGTTTACGAACGGTGATGGTACAAAGGGAAAAGCAGAAAGGTTGGAAGGGGTAAAACGACACTCAGGCTGTGTTGTTACCGGATGTAAAATGGTTGCAAAAACGAAACCACCGTTCGTGTCATTCGCTGTTTACATTATTAACGATTACATTACAAGCAGACGACACCGACATGTGAATTGATAAGAGAAGAGTAATTACAAATGGGATATGATTCGGTACATTAGAGACTGCACTAATCATTTCCGTTACCGTCCCTTGTTGTTCGCTTAACTGTCATGTCAATCAAATCAAATTCAAGATTTCAGCCCTTCATGTAAATCTGTCCATGTTCCGGGATAGCTCAGACCGCCTAATGATTAGGGTATAGACCGGACGTACCAAGAATCGTGGTTTTATGCCCGAAAGTTGCATGAGATTGATTGTTTTTGCATAACGTCCAGACTCGTTGTTGGACGCATTCAGCTTCCTACGCTCTCTTTTCCCAGGGGGGGGGGGTGGTGTGGGGTAAGGAGGTGCGAAAGGACAAGTCTTGAGACTATCCACAACCCCCCCCCCCGTATAGTGTCGATATTAAAAGTGAGTGGAGCAATAATTCCACTCCCACAGATATATTTATTGTTTCAAAGAGACAAATTTACTTATTTATATATTTATGTCACGTTTCACCTCTCAACAGAAATCCTGCTTTATTTCAGATCACAGTAGATGAAAAGTGCCTGCACAACCTATTACATTTCGTATTATGGTGCTTCATAATTAAACTACAATCCGAGTTTGCTAAACGGTAACGTCATTGCGCAAGTGGACGTACACACACACGCACGCACATACACGCACACAAACGCACGCACACAAACGAGCGCGCACACAAGCACGCGCGCGCACACACACAAGCACACGCACACACGCACAAGCACACGCGCACGCGCACACCCACACACACACAGACATATCCATATATGTATATATGTATGCATGTATTTTTTTGACGTTTTGTTGACCGTGCATCTCAGTATATTTATCTCAGTATTTAACCAAATTTATGCACAAAATTTGTTTCACAATAAGTTTAATTGTGAAACAATCTGGTATCATCACACCTATAGGTGTGATTATACCAGAGGCTCTTTAATGCAATTTTGACCACCTGAAGATGAGCACATTTGCTCGAAACATGTAGAGGCATTAAATAAAACTTATTGTGAAACAAATTTTGTGCATCAAGTTGGTTAAATACTGAGGTAAAAAATGTATATATATATATATATATATATATATATATGCCAAATGTGTGCATTCACATTTCCAGTAGAATTAATAACTTATGCAATGGCATTATCCGCCGCAAAAATGAAAGAAATATCATAAACAGTTTGTGTATAGTATTTGACATAACAAGAAAGAAATTTGAGCGTATATGTTAATGCAGGGACCGGGGATCGTGTAAATACAGTTGCACATTTAGAACACGTAAAATCATTTTAGTATCGACACTTGTGTTACACTGAAAAAAGTATTTAAATTTGAAAGATCTAAACGTAGATGTGAAGGTGAAGGTAATGTTACCTCTGTGTGGGCGATGAAGTTATACGGTGGAGTGGGGGTGTCGAGAAATGACCTGCTTTGCCGCGATATTCCAGCTCGTAATGCAGTCGCTACACAACCTAGGCTACCTCAGCTCCCAACCGTGACAGAATAATACAGAAATGCACATTAAGGAAATGCAGTACAGAGTGTGTGGCTTGGTTTCATCTTATTCATGACAGAAACCAGGACCAGTCTTTGAGAATAAAATAAGAATTCGAGATCCATAAAAGTTTTGAAGAAATTTTAGATTTGAGAGAGGATTTCTGATGTATTTAGTTTGTTTGTCAGTTTATTAGTCAGTTGTTTGTAGTTGAAGGGTTAGCATTCGTTTCTTCTATAAATAAATATTTTTCTTTACTCTCAAACAACCCAGCTGTCTCTAAGGAGCAGTCTCCAGTGACTTGCCTAATATAGGTTTATTAAATATTCAGTAGCTTACTTTCGGTTCCAAACCACAGGAATGCACTGAAAAGTGCACGTCAAGTAAAACGTCCTTGCTTCAACCACATAACGTGTGAGAACGTTTTTGCAAATCCCCAAGCACATAATTCAGTTTACAAGAGCAGTTGAGGCAGGATAATTCACATGACTACAAAGGGCCTTGGGAATTCTTTATTTGAGCTGTTACTCGGTATCACCGTGAGACAATTTCCATTTCCATTTTCCGCACAGTGTTATTCGGGCAAACCTAGCCTTCTTAAAGCTGCGTTTAATTAATTGCGATTACTGCCAAAATTACGTTACTGGTCATTGACACTTTGATATTTCAGAATGATTTATTAAAGTAATGAGAAACAGCCTTTTTTGGCAGTATAAATGGAGGTGCGCAATATTTTCAAATGTCTACCTGTACGACCCATTTTTGTGCTAAGTGTCGATCTCATTAGGTGTATGTATTTTCTATTGTCGGAATGCAATATAGATTGGACCAATTACTGACCGAATAATCGCCAGTGCATCTGTCTGTCTATCTCGCCAATATTCAAAGATCAGATAATGTACCGTTGCCCGCAGAGTGAAATCGCAAAATATGGAGCCTTAACGTAAAAGTAAACGATTAATATGATAAACGAAGTGGTGTGTCCACAGCGTAGATCCCTAAAGACCTACAGCAGAGGTGAAAACTGCAAGAAAATGTTTTGACGTTACAGATCCCTATAACATTATTTTCGACAGCGCCTATTCCGTAGTACTAGCCATTCGCAGAAATATGAAGGCTAATCGAATAACCCTTTAAATTCCCTACAAGATGTGATAAATTTATCGTAAATTAAGTCCGAGAACTGAAGGTAAAGAAACACTTTGAAATCATAGGCTTATGTTCGTTTATACTATTAACAGAGGCCTAAAGTGAAGGCCTAGTCCGGAATCAACTGACTTATAACAACATTAATAGCGGGATTATTAATTACAGAAATGAACTTGCGAATTCTTGGAAATTTCTTGTCTAGCTACCGAATCAAGATGGACTCTGATCCACGTGACCCATTTAACTATTCCTTGTACCTATTTAAACAATCTGAGACAGATCTGTAAAGGACATTACTGAATGGAAGATCCTACATCTCAGTAAATAAGAGAATCCTACTTTCAGACAACTCTATACCAAAATCTATGTTTCCATTTAAAACAAAAACAGTTCAAAATTTTAAACATGTTCCTAGGGAGAGATCTTATAAGATCAATATATCATTCATTTTGTGGACGCAATTATCAGCTAGTGCTTTGGTTGATTCAGTAACACTTTTGGCCTAAACATACACATGGTTTCTCAAACACATGGACGTACCATTAGACGCCCTAAAGCTGCTATCTAAAGAAGCACACCGTTACAAAAAGAACACATGGAAGAGCAGTTCTACAACACTGCGTCTGTCACTTCTTCCAGACATTCGGACTCTGACATAGGCGTGTTTGAGAGTGATAACTGACATTCAGTTACATTGTGTTTATTGAGCGGAAAATGTGAACCAAAATTGTGGGAGAAATTTTAATTCTCATAAAGATGCATCCATTCCTTTTAACAGTGTTTAAAGTTTTTATAGCTTGGATTTTCAGAGCTGTGAAAACTGATATTCTGTCCCTATTTATTAGGATATCATGTAGGATATGAAGCGATTTATAAGTATATTCTTGTAATATCTGAGGTATTAGCAGAAATTCTGATTAGGGTTTCAATAAATAACATAAAAATTACGAAAATTGCGGCAAATTTTATTAGTTGTGTTCAAGCCAAAGAACGACAAAAGGCGAACTCGCAAATTACTGAGAGATGTATCTGCGGAAAATGTCATAAAGCACGCCAAACTCTCCATAATGCTTTCGCCTCACTTCTGTCCCACCAGGTAATTTTGTTAACTATTATTATGCTATAGACTACGGACTGAACTATCAGAGTGGTAGAGTGCCGTCATGAGCACGACACGTTTCTTCTAACGTCCAGATCGGCTCTGGGAATCATGAAACATTCAAGGACTACTTGGGGAACTTACTTTTTTTTATCATGTTTCGACAGCCCTGGTAGGCCTAGACATCCTCTATGGGGTTCTTCAATCACACTTAGACACACCACAGTCGGTAGGACTCCTATGAACGAGTGATCGGCCCGTCGCAGAGACTTCTACCTTACAACACACAACACTCACAAGAGACAGACATCCATGCCCCCGGCGGGATTCGAATCCGCAAGCGACCGCAGACCCAAGGCTTAGACCGCGCGGCCACTGGCATCGACTACGGAGGAACTTACCGCAAGAAAAAGTAGTTGGGGCGTGACGTCGACCATTGAACCCCAACAAGTGTGGAGTGTAACAATAAGTGATATGTACCTCTCCTCCCACTACAAGCCTCATGACGTAAACAGGGGCATCTTTACCTTTTCCAGTGCCGTTGTCTTAACAAAAGGCAGACAGTTTTGATACTATACCAAATGTGCACAGTAGTGTCATTTGGATGTTCTAATAGCACAGATGTGATGCTCTGTGCATGTCGGTATGTAGTCTTTATAATACCTGAGGTTTGCAAGGATGCGTCTGCATTTTTGTGGCCTGACCTGTTCCGAAACAACTGCACCTCCACGACTAATAATCACCAGTTTGTCCTCTCGATTTCCTCCTGTGTTAACATGACCAACGTTGGAATCCATTAGGCAAAACATCTCCCTCTACACAGCACTACTCCTCACCCTACATCCTGGACACGACACTTCATCCAATTGCGCTCCATTTTCAAGTTCCAATTTGCATTGGAATAACACATTACGTCTAGCCATCATCGCATCGAACCTGGGGTTTACTGTTTATTTGTGTGTGTGTGTGTGTGTGTATTCTGATGGAGGCAGCAAACAGTCAGCAGTGCAAGCAGGCCCTATGTAACTTCAGTGCGGACCGTACCACACGACACGACACGACACGACAGTATCCAAAAGCACTACTGGGTACTAGAGCGAACGGTTCTGCATGTAATACTGTCCTGTGGTGTTTTGTTTCGCAACGCTTCTCCAATTCCTGTGTACAGTAACTAAAACCTTGCGCATTTAGGTTTTCAGTGTAGCCTGTCTATGTGTATTGCCTCACCTCCGTGTGTTCAGATTTGATATTGTTCTGTATAGCAGCTAGGTAGGCCCCTCATCCTAGATGGGTGGCTGACAGAATTCATGAATATGTCAACGTACAGTGTGTTAAAGCACCCACATGGATCTGCACACAATATCCTCCCTGTTGTCCAGCATCATGACATAAACTATTGTAAAGTTATGATGTCAATACTAGGGCACGCGCATTTTAGAGTGTAACATGTTGATGTCATAAAGCTGTGATGTGTGGAAGACATCGTAAAGAGATGGCGTTACATATTAAATTAGAATTTATGCAACATACACATACAAGGAAAATGTTTATGCGTGTATGGATTAATGCGCGCGTGAAACTATTCTGAAAACAAGGTAGGAGAATTGCACACACACACA
>Ga0131853_10003805_pt1 | contig 27084 bp, 12 predicted proteins | sample TergutLab28metaG_FD_92764 | JGI IMG/M metagenome (GOLD analysis project Ga0131853, IMG submission 92764) | Labiotermes labralis P1 segment gut microbial communities from Petit-Saut dam, French Guiana - Lab288 P1 (version 2) (version 2) | ecosystem: Host-associated > Arthropoda: Insects >...
ATAACTGATTTGTAAGTTGAATCTCAAACTGAAGATGGCCCACATATAGAGCCGAAACATGTAGTTGTATTCCTACTATACTACTAGGTAATATATAGTTGTGTTCGACTGTACGTGTAATACACAACATTCTTTGTTATTGATCCAACACAACGGGGATGACGCACCTCAAAATTAAGAAGATATACAGTCATCCCTCGCTTTTCGCGGGATTAGCTTGCAAGCCCCTTGAGAAAGGCGAAAATCGGCGAATAATTGACAGCTCCCTCTACAAAAAAAAACATTGTTTTAGTGTTTTTTTTAGTGTTTCCTTACCAGAAAAACTGTGGTGGGAACTGCTGCTTTTTTCCCCCTTCATCTCCTTGAACATCATGTAGTATGGCTCAAAGTCATCTTACAGGTGCCGAATAGTTCCGATGCTCTTATCCACTAAAGGGTCAAGATGATGCATTTTTATTCTTGGAGCGAAACCGCGAACTACAAACTCGCGGAAAGGGAGAGGTGACTTTCTTTTGTTCCAAATTAGTTAAAAATGGTACCATTTATGTTCTAATTGAACACATAATCGTTTAAACGTTTCAAATCGTACGATGTGTTCAGTGTTGAGTCGAATGTCGGATGTATGACAGTGTGTGGGTAAGTAAGCGTTAGGCAGCACAAACTTGAACTCTTTCTCTTCTGTTTAACACAGATTTTCGCGCAGTTGCAACCACAGACCTATGAGTTTCGTGTTACGTAGGTCGAGAAATTTGCCGTGCCAAAAAAGTGGAACTCATTTACGGTCGTGTTAATATTGGCGTCTGCAGTTCGCCAGCACTTGCAGCCAAGAAACTTGTATACAAATTGAACAAGAATAACGCAACCTGATTGTGACAGTTCGTCATGCTTAGCAGGATAATTGTAGATTTGAAGTGTGCGCTATTGGTATAGTTTATGTAACAGAGTACCCTGCTATAATATGAGTCTGAAGGTTTCTGATTATTGTCTGTAACAATATTTAGGGCATTACACATTGATCCAGGTATTTAACGACAACATATCGATGGGTGTTTCTGTTTCCCTCATGAGGCGACAAAATATTGGAAAGGACTCCTATGTAATTAGGTCCTTAGCTCGAAACTCAGGATCTTGGTGCGGGATATGAATTCCTACTCCACCTTATTACTATCTGACGGAAGTATCGCCGTTTTACGAAGCTTTGCTTTTGAAAAGCTAGACGATCGGGAACGCAGTACATGTATATTGCATTATGTTGGCTAGTTTTCTGTTTCAAAATCCATTTTTTTATAATATCTGTATCAGACATTTTAATCCTTCCGGCCGCACTATGGCCCCGGGGTACAGTCAGCCTTTAACAGAAATGAGTATCAGTGATGTCTTTTGGCGTTAAGGGCGGCCGGAGCTTAGGGCTGACGACCTTACCACCTTCATGTGGAGACTCTGGAAAATGTGGGAGCCTCAACCTCCTCAAGCCCCCAGGACGTGTCTAGGTCTTTATAGCATATCCAACATCACGTGACTTCCTATTAATTATTAGGAGACACATTGACTGGGCTACGGGTTGGACGGCCGAGGAATCGTGGGTCGGTTCCCGACAGAAGCAAGGATTTTTCTTTTTCCCAAAACATCCAGCGCACCTCTGAGGCCTGTCAAGCCTCGCAATCAGCAGATACCCGGGGTAAAGCAGGCGGGACGTGTAGCTGACCATTCACTCCTATCTAGAGCCAAAGTTAGAAATGGTTAGAGCTGTACCTCCATTTCCCCATATCGTCATGGCGTCATGTATATCGAATTGAATTGCAATTGACATTGAGTTACAGCAGGTAAATGTATGGTGTGTTTTACGAATAACAATTGAATCGATGCTGTTTGAATTAGACAGCACCTGAGGACGAAAGCAGTTAGTTTCCAAAACGATGTCATTACGTACCGGTGACGACGGACAGAGTCGTTACTAATGTTGGTGATGTAATTCATGTGAACCATTGTCAAGAATTTATTTATTATAGAGTTTTCGGATAGACTAATTCTGTATTTATTAGTGTTTATGCATCCACATACTCTTAATTAAGCCCTGTACTTTTCTCCTCCCTTTTCTTGTAGAGTGAAAAGATTTTTTGTCTTGTGTGGTCTTCTTGTTAGCTGGCATTGCTATCTTCGGCGGGATCGTGGAACATCCGGCCGCAGCAGAGCATAAACACGACAAGTGTTAATGTCTTGTGCAATGTAGGGTAGACGGCTATACCCTCGGGTTACACTTCGTATTGTGTTTCTTTTGCTTTGGCCTTGACTTAGCTTGTTAGTTTAATTACTGCATTTCCACCCGTATACAAATGCTACAACATTTTCTTCGCCTGTAAGTCTCTTCCTCAGGATCTTGTGAAGCTTTCCTAGCCAACTGAGGATTATTTGAAGTATTTTGACCCTACAGCAGTAATGTTATGGGACAAATGTGTATGGTTTACCTTGTATCTAAATGTAAGAAGAACGCGTCGTAGAGATTAGAGGATCTGAGGGCGAAGAACGGTTGTCCGTGATGTTACGTCGTCTAATCTAGTACATTGGTACCTCCCTTCGGACGTAGACCTCGTCACGTCACAGAAGAGAGGTCATAAACTTCTTGCATGTCCGTGCCCTTAAATACATTTAGTCCCTGTCAGATATCAGTTAAACTGGTATGAAAAACCCACATCAGATCTCATATAAAGCCTCGTAAAATGCCTGTTTTGTGTTTTGTCTTTAAATTCGGAGTGTGGACGAACCGTATTTCTTTGAATTATTTAGACTATATTGCACTGGGATTTAGTAGTTATTTAGTGAACTGCAGTAAGTATACATTATTTTTCACTAATCTATGAGACGGGTGAACGCCGCTGAATGCTTACTTATTTTCTTAAATAATATTGACATTTCATTTTGTTGTGCCCAGTAAAGCGAAATGTAAATGTGACAGTTGTCAGAGAATCGTACCTGTGTACAACCATATTCATACTCCTTAAAAAAAAAAATCAACACTTGCCTTTCCGAAATCTGCCAAGGATCAGGCAAACAGGATTTACAGATATTAATGCACATTTTAATCAATTAGTACATTCTTTCATTAATCATCAGTCCAACTCTATATGCCTGTACGGTGTCACGGATGTGTACAACAGGAAAGAAACATCAGTAAAACTGCTCCATTCGGGTGTGTTAAAAAAAAAGTGCCAGTCATTCGTGTGCGTGGCCAAACTTCAGACTGCGCGTACTCATATCACTGCCCACGAGATTTTTTTTTTTGGTACGTCTGTCGTATTGTTGACTTTGGTGTTAGCTTTGGATCGTCTTTGGGTGACATCATAACAGCCTGTTTCCAAAGCCTTGCGACAGCCTTGTTTTGAAATGTTATATGCGTGAGCAGGATGGTGTAAATAAATGTATTGATATGTTTTCAGTCAGACTCTTGGGGTATCATGGGTTTCCGGTCTTTTCATTTATTACTGCTGATGGCGCTACAAAAATGTTCCGTTTCACAGAACGTGTCGGTTTATATTGGCCAACCCTGCGGGCCTGTTTCTCTATGCAAATTACTTGTTTGTTCACAATCCGGAACTCTTATTTTCAGTTGTAGATCAAACAAAGAAGCCAGTGAACCTGCCTTGCTGTTCGCTTAAGTTACTCCACGCGATAAGGGCTAAATTGTTTCGGTTATCGTAGAAGCAGTACACTGCGTCGTAGTAGGGCCGAGTACAGAATCTACGTACAGCGTTATATCGGGCATCTTAAGAATCATTTACGTAATAGTTGTTGGATAAAGAAGTGTGATCTTAACAAGTACCGTATTTCCTCGATTCCAAGACTGGCCATCCCCTTTGCATGCATCTGTGCTTAAGAAAGGGCTGCAGCGTTCATATCAGCGTGTCTGCCTTTCTTCGGCCCAATGAAGCACTTGCTGATTGTCTTGCACGCAAGTGTGGAAGCACTGTCTTGCCTCCAACAATGAACATTTCCGTCACGTATTGTATATTTACGCCGTACAGCTCTTCCCTTACTCTGGTGCGTACATGACGGCTTTCCTTTTTGATGCTGCGTCAAAACGGACTCGTGTCGAAGGCACTCTAAAGTGGCACTTAACTGTGTTTCTTTGGAGTTGAAATCTTATGTAAAGCTTAAAATACACCCACTTGTAGCACAAAGCGTATCCAACGGTGAATTGAAACGGTAACCGAATGTCCAACAATACCCACCACCAACTCCCCTTCCAGACGTTGCATTGTAACACAGTTTTTAAGACGCAACAAATGAACTCTGGCCGACCTCTTTTTTATAGCAGAGCATTAAGTGGTGGTAAAGCTACTTGGTATTTGCTGCCCCCAAGACCCTATTCGGTGCTTTATGCCTCATCACACGTAGCGATGTTTTTAATGTCCCCTGTAGCTATTTCTGGATTTCCTGTCTCGTGACTAGTGTTGTAAATATGAAGATGTGCCTTGCATTTTGGCCAAACAGTGTAACATTTTGACATTGATTCTTTGATGCCAAAAAATGTAAGACGCACCCTGATGTCAGAAAATTTAGAATGTGAGAAAATACGTCATTCGAAATGGAGAAAATACGGTAGTTTGACTGCTTTGGCAGTGCCTGTATCAACAGTCTTGAACAGAGGAATAGAGTCCATTCCCGAAAGGTCATGTAGACCTGAATCCTACGTACCATAGATGTTCGAAATTTGGTCTGTGAATTTGAAGGTGAAGCCGAACACCTAAGCCTGCAAGAAATTATTAACATCCACGCCAGCAAAAGATTCTGCCATCCCATGCGTAAGTACCTGGATACTATTCACCGTGCGAAGTTCCTCATTACCACACACATACATCTCACCACCCTGTATGTTTCCATGCTCCACAGAAGGGACATGATCCTCCGTGCCTCGGAGCACACACCCACCTGCCACTAGATTATGCCTGTCAAGAAGCCGACCAACACACAACTACGCACCAGTCTACTGCAAGTCTACTAGCTCGCCTGGCTCTGAACTCCGCGCCTCCAAAATACTCACAGTATTATTACTAGCCGTAACAAAAAAGAAATCTGTAAGATTAATGAATGTTACGGTGTTCGAGATCTCGACATCAAGCTGATTGAAATTGCATATTGTATTAGTTTATCTGCTTTAGTTTGTACAAACTGATGATGGCCGAAACATGTAGTTACTGATAGCTACCCACCATCACTAGCTATAGATACCAAATATAGTTGTGTTTAGACTGCTTCACACTTACCTTGTACATTGTTATTAACTAAAAATCAGTAATTATGTTAACAAATACAGGAATGCTAAGATACTTGTGGAATAAGTCGAGTACCATATCAGGTTTTTTCTAATTTGTTTATTTTTGCGTCGCTCACATTTCTGCAAAATTCACTGCATGACAAATTTTGAAATTTATGTACCCTTTCTTCGTCGTCGTTTGGAAACAGTCATGCTCCTTTCGAAAGACAAACCTACGAAATTCTTTAAGTACGAACTGATGAGGTGAAACAACAAAAATAAACGATTTTGTGTAAACAAAAATGCATTTGAAGCAACATGCCGTGTAAGTCTTTGTGTCGCTGAGGTGGGAAAACCTTTACTATTAGGGAAGAACTTATTTTGCGTGGATCAAAAAAAAAGTCTAATTTGCTAGCCTGTGGGTGAATGAAGATCAGCTTCATGTTACAGATTTAGCAGAGTGATGTCCCTTCTTGCCTTACGAGAGTGGCATAACCAGTCTTCGAAGCGCAAAGTTTCGTTAGAACATATTTAGAACAGACGATGTATGAAGTCCAGCGTTTGTTCCATAGTACGTAATAATGACCTATTCACTAGCTTAATGTGAATTTAATGTTGCTTCATTATAACGAAATATTGTTATCATATTCCTTATTAAGTTGTTCAGCAAAGAGCTTTACTTGACGGCCACGTCTAAGTGAAGGCCCCTGTTACGTGCATACTGCGTACGTTTACGGCCTTCTTAATTTCCTGGTATCAGTAGAGATGACTGTCGCGGGAATTGTTGCATAGCTTTCGAGATCCTTGAAACATCGATGTCTTACTTAATCTTTCTTAATCACACTTCCATATGTAAAAGTGTGTGCTTGTTCGTTACAGCTGCAGTATATCGAAGCATTCGTTTGGAATAACATGTAGGAACCTCATTAATTTAATAATAATAATTTTTAGTGTGTTTATTTTTGGCCAGCCAAATTAGAGTCTTATTTTCATTCCCTCAGTAATATTGGCAGTGTTACCAAACTCGCGTAATGAAATTAATTTAGGGACATTTTGATTTTGATATCGTATTGCAAAATAGATCCACGGCGTGAAGCTGACCAGTAACTGCCATCTAATGCTGAGGTGAAGCATGATTGGAGCCATACCTCCTATTCCTCATATACCGTCATGGCTTTCACTTTCCCCCTTTTTAAGTCGTATTTATATTCACTGAGTGATTTTTAACAATTGTAGTAAACTCAACCTTTATTTTCATTTCATATACTTGTATACTGCTGTAAATTCGGCTGGTGCATTTGTGTTTTAACTCAACGTTCGGCCTTTATGTCGTTTCTGTTTCCGAAATGGGCGATTGGTAATCACATTTGGTTTCAAGGGTTCAATCGAATATTCATGAAGTGTCAAGGTACTCTCGGTTTACATAGATATTGACAGAGTTGTAGGATGTCAAGATAAATGCTCCTGAAGGCTGGATAGGAAGCACGTTGCCTGGAGTGGGCGACTGTGCCCGTGGAAGTTCCGTGATAGCTAATGTATTACGTAACACAGAGCTCCACATTGCAAATTAGATCAGGCAACTGATGCAGTCCGTTTCTTGTAAAAATACACATTTCCTACACCATGTATCACCTGTTCTTTGTTGCGAATAGAATTAAGAATAGGTGTTCTTCAGTTCAGGTGTTCGTGAATAACATATGCTGTTAATGTTGGCAAGTTTGGACGACGGCTGATGGCGAATGTCGCATTGCATAAATGTTAGTTTATATAGCTACTATAATATTTTGCTTGGGAGTGTCCGGGTTAACAAGTGACATGGTCACAACACTTACGTATCCTGTGCCGAGCTGCAGCCTGGAGCCAAACACATGTCGCATCGTGTTTGAGAATGATTTATACCTACTTGCAACTGCTGAAGACTACAGAAGTCTGTGTTAAAAGACACGTTCTAAGAGACCAACATTCACTGTCAGATATGGGTTGTCAAATGTCGGGAAATCCATGGGCACTTGAATTTGGCGTTCGGCTTCTTCCAGAACCATTAAAATAAGTATAAGACAGTATTTCCTGAAAACATATGTACTTGTTATGACGCTCACCTGTATGCCTGTGGCTTGAGGCTGGTTGAAGTTAATTACGAAATTCAGTGAACAAATCACTAGTGATTTATTGTTCCGAAGTCCTGTGTGTGGCCTGTGTACTGCATTACTAGCATTGTGATGTTCGCATAATTCAGAAAGTCGTGTCTCGGTGCTTGTAAGATCTGTATTATTTTGCGAAGCACTCTGTAACTACAGCCGCCCAGACTTCGTCGACAGGTTGCATTTGTACCTCATTTTTCATTCCAAGTGACCTTACGGATTGAATTCGGTGCCGTTTTGCAATTTGGAAACCATTCACAGAGTGTTGCAGTTTTAAAGATTATGTGTACGCTCAGAAATATAGAGGATGAAAAACACATCACCGGCAGTGTAAATAGAAATCTAGCCTGTGCGATCTATCCTCATAATTCGTTAGTTACTGGTGTTTCTTTCTTTTTTTTTTCACTTTACTCTTTTACTTATTTTGGGAGAAAATACAGGGTTATTCGAAATGATTGACGGGGTTTTAACAACTTGTCGTACACAATACACTTGAGATAGGAATATATTTTTTTTATTAAATAGAACAACACTCCCAGTTTTTGTTACATACCCTACAGGTGCTCCATATATGTACTCTTTGTGATTCTACAAACATCAACACGATAATCGAGTTCGTTCCAAACTGTCTGTAGCATGGCAGCGGTGATGGTTTCATTGGCGGTTCTGATTCGTACCTTCAGTTCCGGGATACTTGAGGGAAGAGAAGGAACAGAAACCTCTAGATCCATCAGTGCAACTACATACTCCCATCTCAAGTGTACTGTGTATGACAAGTTGTTAAAACCCCGACAGTCATTTCGAATAACGCTGTATTATTGGCATGTGTAGTCTTAAACGTTTGTGTGTAAGTTTCAGTAGTAGAAACATGATGTGGCTCCATCCAAGACGCTGTAAATTACTCACGTTAATATTGCGTATTTATACGGCTATGTTGCGGAGAATATCGATACGAAATGCCTCTGCTTATTCTTGTTGTGGGAAATGTTGTTACATTCTTACATAGTTTGTTTAGAATAACGTGAAAACGCGCATGGGAACAACCAATATGGCAATTGGCGACTTATTTTTCAGCTGGTGTCGATAATGTGAAATCTGAAGAATGGACTAGATTCGGGAGACAAAAGAATTTGGAAGGTTTGCTTTGTTCGCTGGCATGAAATTACTTTGCGGAACTCAGTTGTAGCAATCTCTGAACAGTTGTCTCTCTCCGAATGCGGGCTCCATTTATCTGCGTTTTTCCTTTTGATTTCCGTTTTACCACCCGCGCTGTTCGGTTTTGTGTATCCGCTACTTTCAATGTGTATAGACCGGAGGACGTGTTTGTGGCGTCTACACGAAACGACCCTTATTTGCTAGTGGATAGGTTTGTGATGGCATAGGAAACCAGTTTGATAGCTTCCGGATTGACACTGATACGATGTTTATTTTTACGTTTTTTTTTTGGGGGGGGGGGACGTAATCCCCTTGGTTGGCGAGGGATGGTTGCGGTATGCAGTAAGTTACATTATTCTGTTTCGTGTCCACTTTTATTTTGCCACAGAGTGCGGCTGCTTTATCGTACAGAAAGCCCGCATCCTCCGGGACATCCCGTAAGTAAGATGTAAATGTTTCCTGAGGCCATAAGTTCATGTCGGAAACCGCTGACAAGACTTATGTAATATGAGAGCCTAATACAGTCGTCCATAGCTACAAGTATGAGAGTCTGACTGATTAGGCCTATCAGTAGACACCGCTGTAGGTGTCGTATGCCGTACGCCAACGCTGCGTGCAGAATCGCCTACAGGCATATGGAAATTGCGGTGAAATTTTGCCTTAATTGCCTACTCATCATGATGAGTTTTACTTTGCATTAAGTACGTTTTGTTTGACTGTTAGCTCTGTTTGATTATCATTTGTGTACCTGGCGTATTTCGCCTATGGCAGTGGCAGCTCGCCCAAAATTCCGTTTTTAACAGGTCTGTTTGCTTTTCCTGCCGCTTTCTTACGCCGCATGGAACAGATGGTAACAACACCTTACATGTACGTTTGCGTTGTAAAATTCGGTCGTGGGAAAAAAAGAGAAACATTTTACATTGAGTGCAGCATCTCCCTCCAGTTAAATTAAAAATGAATCATCCTCGATAAGAAATCGTTTAAAATGGTTTCGTCTCACTCTTTTGTCTAAAGCCCTGTTAATGGGTTACTTGTGACATTAATCCTTTAAAGACGAAGCGCAGACAGCTTTATTTAAAGACACAGTCCGTACCGCGCAGTAAACACTTTTCGTCTCGGTTACAAAAACCAATCAGTTTATGCTGTAAATGGCGCAAGTCGCTGTTTGTTCTCAGATAAATACAAACACATAAATACAGTGTGGGCAGAAAGTGCAATTCTTGACTGTTAGACCTGTTTGTGCATAACGTACCCAGTAGGCTTTAAAAGGTTAAAATAAACGAAATGTTTAGACGTTACAAGTAAATTTACCCTCTCATTTGTTTATCTGCAGACCGCCTGGGATTTCGTGGAAGCTGGTTCACCAGTCATTGATCAAGCCATTTACACGTATCTGAATAACACTGCCGGACAGAACGGATCTCTGTGTGGTACAGTGCCACTGACAATTATTCACTTTGGCAGGCCATGTAGAGTAAACATTGTCCTCGCTCGTGAAGCTAATAGAACATACTGTATACGTTCCGTTAGGGACGACATAGTTTTGCCGTCGTATGTTGGATATTATTCCGAAGTCATGTCCAACGACTTTGTTTTGCCTGCTAGGAAAACGCGTGAATGTCAAGTTCATGACATTGGTACATATTTCCGTATTCCTGATGAGCGTGCGTGGACTTCGCAGATTTAGTTGCAGTGTTTCAGGCTCTACCGTAATGTTTTAAATACTTCTGTTTGGTGCTCTTTACTTGAGGGAAGTACCGTTTCGTCATTCTGAACATGTATTTGTTCAAGGTTGCTTCCTGGCCTCACGTACAAGCAGTCTCACATGACATGACCATTGTGAACGACGATGGGCGTCGTCAGACACTCATTTCTTAACTAACGCGGTGTAATGTAATGAAGGTGTTAAAATGCTACAGCCATCATATATTGAATTATTGAATTATGTATATTGTTGCAATTATTGTACGTCACATTAATGTTCGCTCACTTTGAAGAGTAAGTGAATATGGTGACATACATCCGATCATAAAATCATATAGGCATGCCGTAGGAGGCGGAACGAATGTATAATAAATCTACTACAAACCCATAATAGAAATATAAGAACTATTGCATGCATATTACTTGCGTTTTGTGACATTTTTGTATTTTGTAATTTCTCATATCCGCTGTTCCGTGAGCATCGCAAATGGGGTTTAAACGTAAATTCGTCGCAACAGTTCGTTTTCATGTAACCTTACAAAGACGACTTTCTTCTTACGCCAATTCTTCCCACTAAATCGTTCGCGAATATCGTATTGCCATTTCTGACATGGTGATTTCCCTTGTGAGTCTTTTATACAACGAGAATCGCCCAATCTTTTGTACGAATGGCATCTCTATAGGTGGGTTGCCCATAATTTGACGTTCGGGAATTTCAATAACTCGTTCCGTGTCATCGATACCAGAAACATGTGACAGCTTTCCTCTAATACTGATGGAATTCCACAGAACGTCTGCGGCAAATATGGTCGCTTTTCTTTTAAAAATCGTCCAAGTCAGACGTCTTTTGATTCCTGTTCGTGAGATCCCTGGAAGGTGAGCTCAGTTGTGATGCCTGTCATCCTGTCCAGGCCAGTTCCACAGTAGGCTATATGGCATGGACATTCTACAAGGGACTGACTGGATTGCCATCTGTTGATACTGCGAGCATGTTCGCTTCCTGCTAGTCACTTGTCGAAGTGACTAGCAATACATGGTACAATTTCGGAATACTTTTATTTAAACAAGTAGCTCTCGTTTTAAAACGTGACCACAGAAATCGTACGCAGTGGAACAAGAAGTTCACCATGCAGGAACACCTTAATTGTAGTGCATGTCGAGACTGTTCCTGTTAACGTAACGGACATCCCCTTACACTTCTGCATTTCGCGTGATGTCATTAGATCTTGGCATAGGTACATCCATCATTAAGAATGTACCATGTTGTCTTACGGGGCTATCAGGGCACGGCCTGTCTGAAGTTAAATTCGTGGTATTCATGTGCATATACTGTACAGATTGGTCATGCATTTTCATGATAAATTTATGAAGGAGTGGAATTAAAACAAGAAATGAACCGAAAGGAGTGTTTGAGATGATTGACCCCTTAAAGCGACCGCGCCCAGAATATCTTGTATAGGGCGGGTGAGAGAGAGTCACATCCCCCACGCTCTACCTGCTCCATTGACTTGAGCAGACAGGCGTAGTGAATGGGTGAGTGAACATGTGTTACGTAATATATTATATTGTGTATGTTCCGAAGTACAAGGACCCGGATAATTAATCTCGTTGGAGGTCAAAATCATGGCTGCTGAGATAAGTTATTAATTTTCTTTCGGTTTTGTCTTTGTAGGCCCTACTTCGCTTGTATGTACTTGCTTCGATGTATCGGAGGACTGAACTTCTGCGCCTTGTATTGAGGTGGATAATACAAATATGTTTGTTTTTTATACTGTTACTTCTAGATCAGGCGCCCTACACTTGTCGAGTAGGGTTGTGAGTGGTCTGTGTGCTATGTATGTTTGTGCCCATTAAATTAACATCTTTTTGTCCTGCCATGACGCGGGCTGATAGTTACCATCCTCTCACCACAGAGGCCCGGCTGCAATTCCAGGCCAATTCACGTAGAATTGAAGGTGGACAAAAGGGCACTGGGGCAACTTCTTCCCGTCGTATTTCGTTTTTAAACTGTCAGCATATTTCCATCAACGAGTCTTACTTTTTTTTTATAACAACCCCCCCCCCCCACACTAAGCCAGGGTCTCCTCATTCACGAGGTTTCTAGATCACACACAATGACGCACCGTAGACGGTAAGACTCCTCTGGACGAGTGATCAGCCCGTCGCAGAGACCTCTACGTGACAACACACAACACTCACAACAGACATGCATCCATGCCCCCGGTGGGATTCGAACCCACAATCTCAGCAGGCGAATGGCCGAAGACCTTATACCGCGCGGCCACTGGAACCGGCCGTCCGTATGTTACCGGTGCTACATAGTACAGCGTCTGTAAATACTACACTTACAAACACCATTGCCGGTCCCGGTGGCCGCGTGGTTTGAGGCGTTGGTCTGCGGCCGCTCACCTGCTGAGATTGTGGGTTCGTATCCCACCGGGAGCATGGAAGTTTGTCTCTTGTGAATGTTGTGTGTTGTCAGGTAGAGGTCTGTGTGACGAGCTGGTCACTCGTCCAGAGGAGTACTACCGTCTGCGGTGCGTCGTTGTGTGTGATCTATAAATCTAGTGAATAAAGAGGCCCTGGCCCACTGGGGGCTGTCGCGCCGAAAATAACAACAAACACCATTAGCATAGATCAGAAGATTTATGCCATCAGGGTCAAAATCTTCCCTTGTTTTCTAGGGCCTTCCTAATGGCGGCGAGTGTATACCACATGGAAGAGCGGTGATGATAAAAGTATATCGTTATTTCTGACCATTGTGAATAGGAAATGCACCAAATAAATATTCGCCTATGCGTACTGTATTGTAGGGTTCAGTTAAATATAGTTTGCAGTACCTAACTAATTTTCACAAGTTTGTACCGAAGTGGTTGTTTGTTTGTTTGTTTGCTTGCTTGCTTGCTTGCTTGCCAGCCACACATCATACTTCATTCTTATAGTTAGAACATAGTGGTTTAGACCTGTCATATATCACAAAACCCGTCTTAGGCGCGTTCGCAAAGTTGCGAAAAGCGACTGTTAGCTACATGTATGTGTGTCCCTGTGTCCGTCCACATGGAACTACTGGGCTCTTACTGGACGGATTTTCGTGAACTATGATTTTTGAGGATTTTTCGCACATCTGTTGGGAGAGAGAGAGAATTCAAGTTTCATTAAAATCTAACAAGTATAACGGGCACTTTACAACAAGACCTGTGTACATTTAGGACACTATCTCGCTGAATTCTTCCTGTAATGATAAAACGTCTGAGACAAAAGTTGTAGAAAAAATCAGCACACACACACACACATTTTATGTACAATACCTTTTTTCCCCCCCTGAAAGTCGTGCCGTTTATGAGATAATGTGGAAAAATAGTGTAGATCCGGGCAGACTACAGATGACAGCATAGTACGGCGCATTCGCACTGCATGCTGTATAACTAAGGCTACAAACACACACTCAGAATATGCAATACTTGTTTCCTTTGCACGGCAATAGTGATTGCGTGAACGCGCCTGAATGTTACGTTATTCGTACACTGCCTCTCTCGTTTCTTTGTATCGCTCTGCTCGCATCAGAGTGTAAATACAACAGTCCAGAGTGGTATATGGATCTGTGTGTACTGACAGCACTTTTAAAGATCCTGCGTTTTTCTTTCGGAAATAATATTTTGTTGTAAAGAATTAGGGAAGGCGCCGTAACTACCGTTCGCATATTTGACACGGTTTATATAGAATGTTTATTTTTTGGCGTCTTTTTATTTACATTCGTGGATTAAAATTATTAAATATAGTTGTTAATATCCACTTTACGGCAGATATGAATAGGCAGTCCCAGTTATTAATAGTGATTTATTTCGTTTCGCCTAGCTCCTGGTATATTCATCTGAGCAAAGACTGAGTTGCGCTGTAAGGAGCCACCTTTTGAAATAAACATGATAGCATCGTTGTAATGCTTAATCAGCTTCGTTTTTTTTAAATTCAGATGTCTTATGATATAATTCCTTGGGGTTTTAAGCCATTGATGCATTATGCAAAACATAATTCGTCTTTGAGAGCATGAGATCAGGTGCTACTTTTGTGTGGAGTGGGTTGTTCCCTTTTGTCAAGCGTGACATCAGGCCAGGCCACGTCGATTTAGCTTCGAAGCCTTTTTGAAGGACAAGGTAAAAATAAGGCTAGATGACCAGTCAAGTAGCATGTAGCTGTGGCTGGAGAAAATTCCTGCTTGTCTATGTAATCAGCCTTGTGTATATCAGTCTTATTTGAAACTTGTTGAGGTATCGTAGCATGTTTCCCAAGAGTTATGAATTTCGGCAGGTCCGTTTTTTAGCCCGCGACTTTCGTTATTTCTGTTATCCCCCTCACTCGTTTTCTAACATGACCCATATTCAAAAAGAGTTCATGCAGGTTGCATGTCGGTATTCGGCTTCGTACCGCCAACACAAAAAGACACGAAACTTGTTCCTAACTCTTGCTGTAAAGGCGATGTACTGTACAAATACTGTAAAGCAGTCCCGTTACAGAGGGTTCCAGGAAGTTAGGGTTCCCAGATTTCATGACAGCGGCACAGGATGGTGGTAAGGTTGTCAGCCTTACGCACCGGCCGCCTTTACCCCAAGGAAATGCTCCTGGTACTCATTTCTGTTAGAGGCTGAGTCGACCCCAGGGCCATAGTGCTATCGGAAGGATTTTACGTCAATGAAAAATTCCAGTGACACCAGTTGGGATCGAACCAGCACAGCACCTTAACCACTGTGCCACCGAGGTCCTCACATATACTGTGGTAGAGCATTTCGATGCGATTGTAGTCCCTTGCCAAGCTATTTTATTCATGTCATTAATCCTTAATTCCTTTGTGTCTAATTAAAGCAGCGCCACGACGACGTATCTGTGAAAGTCAGTTAGCAGAATAAACTTTATGTGTTGTATAATTTCGTAACTGAAGAACTTAAATTTATCGTGTTTCTGGGCAAGGAAAATTCGTCGTGGAGTGATTATCATCTCTTTCCAGCGCTTAAGCTAGATCGTGGCACCCGCAAATTTAAAGATGGTCGCTAGGTGGAAACAGTGTAACACGATGGCACATAACGTAAGACACGGTCTTTTGTCAACAAGGAGTACAAAAGTTTGTCCACCGATTATAGAAATGCCTCAGTTGTGGCGAAGACTGCGGGATAGATTTCTGTGATAACAGTACATTGAAATCCAAACTGTCCTATTTTCCAAATTGGAAATAAAGAACGCAAAATGTATGCATAGTAAAATTATTTTCTTCAGGCCCCTCGTATCTGGTTAACACTTTAAAGAACGAGTAACCTGAATATTCACAAATTCTACGTTCTGTCCTCAAAGTGCGTTAATGTGTTTTCTGTGAATCTTAGAACTGAGATTATTTTCCCATACAACATTAACTTATCGGTGCTTATAACAGAGACGGAATGTGTTTATGAACTGAATGTTTAAGTATGATTTTCGTTTATATGTAGACGTAGTAAGGTTATGTGAGCACCGAGCCCTGGAGAAGTGTTAGCAGTGACATTCTTAACCACGGTACTAGACGAGTGGTTAGCCTTACACCCCGGTCACTGTACATGCGGGGAAAGAAACGCAGATACTAATTTGTTAGGATACCGGGTGGATCGCAGAGCCGGCGTTGACGCCGTAACTAAGAGAGAAGCTGTGCATCTGCCAGTAATGATTCACTTGTTCCTAGTAAGCTGCGGGTACTGTGTCTGAGAAAACTAAGAAATTAACAAGTGTGACCTGCCTGAGACCTCAAGGGGCTTGTCTGGACTAGCGGGCCGTTTTGTCGGGTGCATTCGCAAAATTGCGAAAAACGACTGTTAGCTTCGTCATGTCTGTCCGCCCGTCCGTCTGTCCGCATGGAACAACTCGGCTCCCGCTGGACGGATTTTCGTGAAATTTTATATTGGAATATTTATGGGAAGTCTGTCGATAAAATTCAAGTTTCGTTAAAACTGGACAAGAATAACGGGTATTTTATATGAAAACTAATATACATTTTTGTTCATATCTCCCTCAGTTCTTAGAGTGAGAAATGTTTCAGCCAAAAGTTGCAGAGAAAATCGAATTATATTTTATGCTCCATAACTTTCTCTTTTTCTAAAATCGTGTCGCTTTTTGTGATAATGTGGAAAAATATTGTAGAGCCAGGCAGGCCACAGATGACAATATGGCGCGTGCGCTTTACATGCTGAATACCAAAGGCTTCAAACACACACTCACGATACGTAACACTTATCGCTTTTCCCCTGTAACAGTGGTTGCACGGACGCGCCTCATTGTTACGTTGTATGTACATTATCTATCTTGTTTACACTGTTGTCCAAACCGTTCCGACAGCCGTATGTCTGTGCGTAGCTCAGTCTCAGCATCCTCCCTCACACCAGGAACAAAACAGATTGTAATTATTAGAAGTGACAGAAACTATACGTGATTCAGGATTGATGTCATGAATTATGAGAGACGAACTGAAATATATCATGTTGGTTCCTTTCCTTATTTGTTTATTATGAACTAACACGACAATGTATGGGAGTGCTTATATTGCAAATACAATGCACAGCGCTGGAAATGAATTCCATCTGTTAACCACAACAGACACCAAGTTCAAACTAGTTATTCAAATAGTATGGAGATTAGTTCATCTTTTCGCGTGTAAGATTTTTATTGTAAGCAGATGAACGTCGGTAAGATGTGGGCTTGTGACCTTTGACTGGCCTTACTCTGTTTCGGGGGTGAGGAGTGAACATTATATAGGGTGAACAAAAGGAAGGTAACCGCACTAGTTTGTTTATGTCGTAATTTATGTAACACCATTTTCGGAAAGTTGGGTTTGAAGAGCTGCTGAGCAGCGTGTTGGCTTGTTTGTACAAGATATCAGTTGGAACGTACGGCGTAGGCTGATCATAATTACATTTCACTTCAATCATACTGGTAGACTAGACTACAACTAGGCTTGCTATATACAACCTGCATGCAAAATGTGTGCGGAGATGATCGTGAGGTTTTGGGACTTCCCTTTGTTCCATGTGTATCAATCCAGAGTGACTGGCTGATCTTCCTGAACTCCATTTTTTCGATCCTTACCTGTTAGATTTTCGTGTTTCGTTTTTCACGGTAACAAATTATGTGTTGTAATAGTAAGGAATTTTTAATATATCAAGACGATGTTGGAAGTTTTCCCGAATCAACAATTGAATGCGAAGATCTTCGTATAATAGTGTATTGTCGTTATGGCTGTTTTAGGCGCTGTAATCGTGTTGTAATACCTGTCGCTTTACAGATTGTGCGGAATGCCATTTCTGGCACTTCACGCCCTAATTTCAAGAGTACATATCATTTGAAAGGCAGACCATTTGCTGAGTGTGCTACCAAAAACCTTGAGATATTTGTAATTGCGTAAAGTAGCAAGGTAGCTGAGCGGTAGTTTTTAATTTTGGCTCCACGGTATTTGTAATTAAACCCTATGATGTACATTATGTTAATTATATTAAGAATACAGATGCTGTAATCCTTTGTCATTATAGTTTAATTTTGGGGAACGTCTTCATAGGCAGTGGCATCTGAATATCACAAGTCTTTGCGTAGAGCAGTGTCCTAAGTTCCTTGCCCTGCTTCAGGGCCGCATTTAAATCTGATAAATATTAATCACTGTGTGGGTAAGACCGAAACTCGTTAGCGTATATGTATGAGGTATGCTTAAGTAACCCATACGTTATGTGAATGTACTGTGTGCGTTTGCTTACGCACACTGCCATATAGTTTCGACCTTCACGGTTAATTTTGTTGCGTGTGACGATGAACAACACTCATGGACATGATGTAGTGTTCTGTTTGCCTACACTGTTGGTTAGGCGAGAGATGTCTAAATTAGTCCTCGTGTCCCGGATGAGGGGTTTCTCTTCGTCTCAAAACCGGGGGCCCTATTAGCTACAGGAGTAGTATGCAGGATGGCCCACGCGACCGATTTGTTTCCGTACAAAATTGCGTTTAACTTCTTGTGTTCGATTTCCTATGTTCCTTCTCATCTGTCGTCGTATCTACAGAGTGCCTGTTTTGAGTGACATAGGATTCTCAGGCTTAGCTGTAAAGTGTCTGTCAACATATGGCCGAGAACGCTTTTTTTTTTTTGAGGTAGGTAACGTCATTTTATAAGGCCAACAAATATGAAGGGAGGGATAAAAATTATTTATTACACACACAGTATACTTCATAATAAACGTTCCTGTTGTTGTTCTTAACACATCTTTTCAAGGTTCTGTAATTTCTTTCGGTTTCTGTCATAAACCCTGTGATCTGGCCTCCACGATCGCCGATCCTCAGTTCAGATTTTTGTCTCCACGGCCACATGAAAAACTCCGTGTATCGCCTTGCTGTCAGCATCGCAGATTGGTGTTGCAACACGAAGCGGTCGGTTTTCCTGTCACTTGTGCTTATGAATTGTGAGGGACTCATTCGTAATCCGTACTCATGCATACGTTATTGCCAACAGCGATGTCGTGTCCATTTTGTTCTGTCCGTGTGCGCGGTAGTTGTCGAGGGAACTTCGTCGCATAGGAAGCCTAGATCTACCGGGAATTCAGAGTCATTTTTTCCCACGGGGTTTAATTTACCATGTTTCATGGAAGACTGAAGTGCTCTAAACTCCCGGCTAGCACAGGCTCCCCGTATGACAAAGCTGCCGTACTCAGGGACACGACAAAATGGACACTGCATTTCAACACTTACTTTTGCTGTGGTACAAGGCATAGGACTCGGTAAAAATTTATAAAGTTGACGAGGAATGTAATATGTACATATGTGTGATTGAGCTTGTTACAGCGGTGCTGATGAAGATTGCATTTTCTGGAATATGACGCCGTGCAGATCGATAGATACGTACCAACTTTTTCGGAGTGCTTGCTGCCTCTGTCTTTACTTTCCTTTGGCTACCCTGAAGATGGTGGCAGCAAGTCCCTCCGAACTTTGGTACGCGTGTGTCAGTAAACGTTGCGTCATTTCCCAATCGAGTGGAATCTTTTTAAGATTTTATATATAATTATATATGTAATTCAGTAATGATACATTTATGGCGTATGCTCGATAAGAAAGAGATCCGGTGATCATGGAGGTCTGAAGACTTAAGCTGTGACCAGTGCAACTCACAGTACCTTGTAGTGTGTTACCGGTAAAAATAGAGATGTTATTTTCAGCGTGTGAACATTTTTCATCGGCCGTAATTCAGGTAGAAGCATTTCCGGATACAGACCATTGACTTTTCGTTCAGTGTGACGTCATGTCATTCAGTGAAGAAACCACTTCTTGGTGACACTCTATGTATATTATATTCATCTGATCATTCAATCTGCCTTCGAAACCAGCTGGAACGTACCCTCCCACACGAGGTAAACTATCGCATTTTAATAGCGCTATCGTTGTCGACAACCAGTAATCGCCAGGCTCATTACTAGACCTACGAACAGGCGTTAATACCATATGAAATATGTTTGTTACAGGTCTAGTCAATGAAGCGGATGTTTCCTAATTACGTTTCCTCCGTTCTCTGCCCAGTATTATTTGAGAGTTATATCAGTTGAGGAGGCACTTGTACGCAACGTAATTTTTCTTCGTTTAATATCTGAAATTATTCGTTTTAACTCAATCTTGTTATTGGAATCTAACAGAATTGTTCAGCTCTGCAGGCTGAATGTTTATGGAGCAAGTTCGAGTCACGTAAATGAATGAAGAACAAGGCTGCATATTTACGGGCTGCTCATCACATGGCAAGTTGGAACACTATGTTATTACGTAGTTGGCGTTAAGTCTGATAGCACAGCAGTTTTTGTGCGACCTCTATCTACGTTATGATCTGTAATTTATACCTACAAGGTTTGTTGTTAAAGCAATAATCAGAATCCCTACCAAGGCTAATCACCACCTTAGCGGTAAACGAGTTCAGTACACAAGTGGCATTACCTTGAAATGCAGGGGCTACAGTAAGGCAATGTTGTTGTTGTTGTTAACTCAGAGCAGGGGAAAATATCGCGTTTGTATTTGTAATAAATACGCCGCACAGTACGGCTCTAATAATTATTACAAACATTCTGCATACTTTTGTAAAAATAAAAGCGTCCGATAGACACAGAAGTCGTTAACTCAATTTTCAATACGTTATAGGACAGGCAACTCGGTTTCTTACATTGATATCATCCTCATGTAACATATAATGTATATAAATATATCTGAATGTGTATGTATGTATAAGTAGTTGACTTATATTGGTAATAACCGTAACGCTTGTGTGTCAGAACATGTTAAATATAATCTCATCCACCAGCGTTTCTCGCAACATTCATGCACCTAACCATAGTCACATGAACCTATGCTGTGTAACAATTTTATACCTCTTTTTTATTCAACCATTTTCTTCTCATTTCTGCATGGTAACACAATTTTACGTACACTATGTCATTGTTGTGATTTTTATCATAGGGTACACACACCAAATACGGAAATCCAGTATTTGGAAAACTGTCTGTATAATTGTAGAGTGAACAGTCTCTATAACGGAAGAGCGAGGAACCGAATTTTTTTCCGTTAGAGAATGGTTCCGTTTTATGCAAGTACTTCTAGTTTGGACCCTCCGGACTTTAAAGGGTTTCTGCTAAAGACAGGTTTCCGTTATGACCAGGTTACGTTTCAGACAGGTTTCACGGTATTCGTAAGAAAGAAAGAAAACGATATCTCGGCCTTTTAAGATAATTTGCATGTTATATCGGTTTCCTGGTATGAAACTAAAAATCATGAAGCGGGAGATCTCCCGCTTCATGATTTTTAATTGCTATATTGTATTCACTTTCTTGTATTACGAGTATTAAGGCCCGATGATGGCCCAAGCTTGGCGTCCAAACTAGTCCGTGCTTAATACACGTATTCGTAAGAGTGTGTTGATTGTGATTGAAGATATTCAAGATCTTTGTGATTGATACACCAACGGGAATGTTCCATGTAAAGTTTCCATTCGTAGTTTAATATGATGATAATAGTTCATTGTCAAAGTCAAAATTGGTGCGTGGAAGGGAAGTCTGCTTCTTGCTTAACATCACCATATTTGTAGCCTATAATATAATCTAAACGCGAAGAGAATTTAAGGTGTTTTCACCTCCAACTGCCCTTGAAAGAGTGTGTATCAGGAGCGTCGTAGTAAGTTCGTAGGCATACCAGTTTCTTTTGTATATGTCATTGCCAGAGAACTTTCGAAATAAAAGGAAAGACATATTATACTTGACTAAGAATTGGTGATTTCGGTAGTATCTTTCCATATACTTCGTCGTGAAGTATTGGAAATCCCCGATAGCTAAGCATATTTCAGTATATATTTCTTATAAATAATGCATTTTGTGGTACGAATAACATTATTTGCAAAACAAACAATGAAATAAATTGTGTTGATCAGTAGAATTTCAGTACCTATGTGGCAACTGTTGTTTAGACCTGTTGGGCCTTATAGAATGTGTGATGATTTGATGGCTAGTTGTCATTGTCTTCGAATTATTTCTTTCCTCTCACGAGTGGCGGCTGTTGAAGTCAAATCAGAACCCTTTAAAAATAAACTCGCAGGCTTAGGCAAGTCTCCCAATGGCCCGGTGGTTACAGAAATTGAGTAATAGCCAGTAGTATTGATAACCTCAACACTGCAGATGACTGCCGGTATGTACTGTCCTGCTAGGAACTCTGAAATCTGAAAAAACTCTGAATCGATATTCATGAAGCTATAATGTTCCGTAGCCGATCCCACTGGCCGCGCCATCTAAGGCATAGGTCCGCGACCGCTCGCCTGCTGAGATTGTGAGTTCGAATCCCGCCACTGGCATGAAAGTCTGTCTCTTGTGAATGTGTGTTGTCAGGTAGAGATCTCCGCGACGGGCTAATCACTCGTTCAGAGTAATCCTACACACTGTGGTGCGTCGTTGTGTGTGATCTAGAAACCTCAAGGACGTGGGGCCCATGACCCGATTTGGGACGCAGCGCCACGGGAAAAACAGTTTTTGATATTCTGTGGTCCTTGCATCGTGACATATGTACGTAATAAGAACCAACAAAATGCACTTTTCTGTCTTAATTTATTTCAGTAATCATCCTCCACATGTTTCGAAGAGATTGGCTATTCATCATCAGAGGTAGTTTACTGTATATAGCCTACAGTATATGGTACTTATCATGCGTCTACGTTGAGCAGCTAGTCAACGTAGATGCATGATAAATACCATACGCTGTATATACAGTAAACTACCTCCTGATGATGAACAGTTAATCTATTCGAAACATGTGTGGGTGATTATTGAAATAAATTAAGAGAGAAAAGTGTATCTTGTTGGTCCTTGTTACGCGAAGGAAAAACAATGTTCCTTAGCAGTATTATCCTCTTCGTGTAGTCCATCATAGCAATCAGCAAATATAGACAGCACTTGGAAACGAGTTCCACTCACGAGTTTAAAATGAAATTACATTTTGTTTGCAGTGTGTTAGGCTTTATTTTCCCCCTCCCTTCCTTGCTTGCTTGGTTGCTTGGGATTAAATGTCCTGAAGTTCCTCCATCTGAGCGACCATCAGCTTGTCAAGGACTCTACTTTATAAAATTACTTCGCGTCAAAACTGAAATAAAAGTCTATCAGAGGTGACGCCAGGGATCCTAACAAACATTAAAATTATGTTTTAGAGCTACAGAACATCCATGGTTATTTTGTGACTCAGGGATCTTCAAGGACCGAGTACTTAGAAACCTGTGTAAACTTAAATGTTTGTTTCTGAAGCAATGCACATTTCATTTGTCCCAAGCACATGTATCTCAGTTAAGCAGGCCTACTCTGATTTTAAGGGGAGGCTGACGAATTGTTATTGACTGATATTTTATTCCACTTTTTTAACGAAAATAATGCGTAGTGAACCTCAGGGGACTTCCCTGTCTTCTGGGGGATCATTTATCTTGAGCAATCATCCTGTCAAGGATTGGTTACGATTTCTGATGGAAAGTGGCGAATTATTTGGGCTGGGTTCGGTTTCTATGGGAAACACCTGCGTAAGTAATACTGCGTTCGAGTCGTTGCGGATTGGGCGAAGGGGTCAATGATAATATGTCAGTAGTGGTCATTAAAATTACATTGCATTGCACAGTGTGTAGATGGCATGATACAAAACGCTAAAACCATTCGGATGAACGTCAGAGGTTGTGCTTTTTGGTTTCGTTTTAGTGACAGGAACCAAATTACGCTTTTCACCATCGTGTGCATATAAAACACAAACCGTATTCCAGCAAGGCTGGCCTTTTTGTATTGTTACTAGCAAGGTTAATCTTTCATGTTGCATTTTAGTGACAGCAACTCAAGTCAAGCAAAAACATTTATTTCATCAAGGTGAGGCTTTGATTTTTCTTTTTAGTAACAGGTACCCAAGATGCATTAAAAATCATGACTTAAATTAAACATTGAGCTTAAAATAAATAGACGCATCTTAAATCAGGGGTACGTTTTCTTGCAATATATTTTATTGTCCAAAACGTGCCACATGTTTTTGGCTTTACCGTAATGCCATCGTCAGGCACAGGCATGGAGATATAAGAGAAAACAAGTACTTTTAGACAAACCAGTACTAATGATGGGTTTATGGAAAAGCGGAAACATGTACGTAATACGTATTGGACGATAAAATATATTGTCTGTAAATATAGTCGTGATTAACGATCCAGCTGTTGGTCTCACCCAAAGATTTGAAGTTTCATTTTAGTGACAGAAATCTGGTTTCGCTTGTCAGGTTGCGTTTCCGACCCAGAACTATTCCTGTACGACTGGCCTTTCATGTTTCAGGCAGCGTCAGGCTCGTAACTGTCATTGTATTGACGAAGTTCGAGGCACGGGTGTCCGGTCTCCGCGTGTTCCATCTCATTAAATGCATGGATATGAAGTAACTACCAGCGATCGAGAGGCACATGACAATTTCAGGGTGGGGTCGCAGATTGACACAGGAAATTGGTTGACGATGCCTAAGCTTTATTGATACATCACCTCCTTACGTTGGCAGCCGTCGTATACGTTGCAGCCACCATCTGTGTTGGCAGCCCTTGTCTCATATAGTTAGCTCTACATCCAACGCAAATTCAAGACAATAAATATGTACGGCCTACGTGTTCAATCATGTCGTTGTTGTTCAAGAAATAAGTCTTTGGGTGTACCGGTGTGTATGTAGAGGTGTGAACACTTCCGTATTGCTATAGAAACAGGTTACGATTCCTATTCGATATTAGATCCCCCAGAACTCTCGAATGGCGATAACGTAGCCTGTTACACGCTGCAAGAATGTTATCTTGTTGTACGTTACTTCATACTGGGGGTCTATTATAATTAACTGCTTGGAAATATAGTCCTTCTTGAAAAACTGCTGGCTTCTAAAGTAGGCAAATTCCCCACCTGTTATGAAACACGAAGGTTCTGTACCCTGTTCACAAGAGCCCGCCACTTGTTCCTGTATAGAGCCAGATCAATCCAGCCCACTCCCTCCATTCCCATTTGTTGAAGATCCATTTTAATATTATACTGCCATCTACGCCTATGTCTTCGAAGTGGTCTCCTACCTCCATTGATTCATGCCAAAACTATATGCATTTGTCGTCTCTCCTGCTCATGCCACTTGTGCCATGGATTTCGTTCACCTTGATTTGATTGCTTCCTCAGTCATTTGCTATGCTAATGTGAAGGCTAGACAGACTGTTTGTGAGGTACAATTGTTATGTTCAGAGGATGTTCTTGCTGCTAAATGAAAATTTACATTCCAATGCTGAACTTTATTGCAGTATTTTTTTTTTTAATTCTGTCATTTTTATATACGAAAATGGGAACATCTTGGGGACGGGTCGGCACTTAGGCCCACACACTGTTCACTTTTCGGTTTCCTAACCTTGGCAGATGAATCATCCCAGCTAGGCTTGTGAATTTGATGTAGTGTCGTATGTAATACACCTACGCGTTGTGTATATGGCAGTATGACGCAGCAAGGGTTTCAAGATTTTGCTTATAAAAACTCTCTGTTATTGAAGATTTTTTTGCCAGAGAAAGTTACTTTAATTATTATTTGGCTTTTAACATTGTAAGTTTCGCATCCGTATTTATATGTTTGAAAAAATTTAACAGGACACGTGTCTTGCGTTCTGCGAAGAATTTCGATCCGTATAGCGTCAGTGGTGTTTCGCCTATGCAACAACGTAGACTGTATCACGTGCAGTGGTCACTGCTGATTATCTTAGTATTTTACAACGATGACTGTTTCTACGACGGAGTCCTGTTTCTTTTCGCAGTCACATCCTTCCTGCAAGCTCAGGCCTTTATCTAGAGTTTCCAGGCACAAGTGGCTAGAGGATAAAGCGACGACTTCTGCCACGGTCTAGAATGTGGAGTGTTTATGAGTGCAATATTTTTTCCACTCTGTCCTGTGCTAAGAGTGTATAGCGTTGTTGATGGATGAATATGGAGGAACATTTGTGAAATTATACTGACAGGGTAAACCCGAAATACTGGGAGTACAAAATGTTTCAGTGTCTTTTCGTCTGAGCAATGGCGCGGTCTAGAACGCATAGAACCGTCTGTATTGTCATGGAATGGTATGCAAGTGCGGGACCATTTCCTTGGCGTCACAGCTGCACTTACCAAACGTTGTAAGCTGTGTAGTAAACACAGAACAGAGATTGGATTTTTGACAGCAAAGAAGGATTTCGCTTGTATCTGAAGATTGTCTGCGGAGGCAGTGTAGACCATACGGCAGCGCTGCTGGCAGCCAGAGGCAAGGGAAAGTCGACTTTTGGCATGCACCACGCATCACTTAGTTTCTGCATTTGCAACTCACATACATCGTGTCTCTGTCGTATGAATTTCGGTCACCGCTGTTTTCTACGCGTTTTGGGGACGAGGCCTCGTTTCGTTGTGCAGTTGTACTGTTTGTCTGAATATCCTGAAACTTTTGAATTACGAGCGGGTAGGTTGAAAGTCGTCGTCGTCGTCACCATCGTCGTCGTCGTATTATCAAGGTCACGGATTAAGTTCTTAAGCCTCTTCGGATGACAGGGATTGGAAATGTCTGCTTTCTGACGGACGGCAACATCTTCTCTAAACCGACAGAGCAGTTTCGAAGTGCTATCAAGGTGCTTTCGTTCGTGTTTTAAACACAGCTGTGACAATGCTTGGTTTTACTCCTGTATTTTAGGTCCCTCTTTGCGTGTCTATAGCTCTGAGTAGCTGCTAAAATGTTACGCTTCATACGAAGAATTTAAGTGCGGCAAAACCCATCTCTAACGGAACTTGGACATAATGGACACAAATACAATTTTTTTACGGAATGGTCGTGTCGCAGTGCGTATCCCTGTTTCAATGCATCTTATATGCTGGGTTGTGGGAGAAACAGTTGAGGATCGAGTTCAACGTTGCGCAACCAGATGGCAGTCCTGTAGTAGCTATTAACGCTTGGTTTGCTGTGAGGACTGAGGAAACAGGCCATGGAGTATGCTAAACGAAGATAACTGACAGTAATTGATTAATTTTTTAAATAGTTATCGATTTTTTTTTTACACTTTGCGGTTGTACGATTCAGTGCTATCCCGGGCGAAAGCCGGGTATCTGGCTAATTGTTAATACAGAAGAATCCTCGTGGGTCTGCGAAACAGGTTTATTAAGTCAGGACGCGAACCGTAGCGGGAAGTGACACGCCCCTTGTCGGCCCGATTTGCGAAGAGCGTTCGGCTGTTCGCCTGAGTACACAGTTGCTCCCCCCCCCCCCCCCCCCCCCCCCCCCCCCCCCCAC
>Ga0131853_10003806_pt1 | contig 27082 bp, 14 predicted proteins | sample TergutLab28metaG_FD_92764 | JGI IMG/M metagenome (GOLD analysis project Ga0131853, IMG submission 92764) | Labiotermes labralis P1 segment gut microbial communities from Petit-Saut dam, French Guiana - Lab288 P1 (version 2) (version 2) | ecosystem: Host-associated > Arthropoda: Insects >...
AATGACTAATTGTAATGACTAATTCACTAACAGAATAAATACAAAAAATAAGGGGAAATCCGATAATTTGGCGACTGATTTACTGATTAACTGACTCACTGTATGCAGACAAACCTGCTAGAACGTTTATAATGACTGATCAGCTGATAGGAAGTACTTCACGAATTAAGAAACAAATCAAATACAGACTTACTGGAGAAAGCGGCAAAAATTTTGATTGACTTTCTAAATAGCTAACTCACAGAATGTGGTAAGAAGCTATGATAAATAACAATGCTTGTGATGTCTGGTAAGCTGGCTAAGTAGAAAGTTTAATCTTATCAAAGATCACTTGTTATGATATTATATTTGATAGCACTACCAGAATGTAATATAACACTAAATAGTGCGCCACGTCAGCACAACTTCTTTATTACGCAAAGTAATTACATAGGCTACATGTTTCGGCTATAGATTTGTCATCTTCAGGCCTATTTTTTCCAACTGAGTCACAAGATGCTATACACACTTTGGGATCCCATCGTGTTTACATCATTTGTCTCAAAGGGTGTGACGTGTGCCACGTCACACCCTTTGAGACAAATGATGTAATTTGATGTATTCCATGGATGTAAACACGATGAGATCCCAAAGTGTGCATAGCATCTTGTGACTCAGTTAACAAAAATAGGCCTGAAGATGACTAATCTACAGCCGAAACATGTAGCCTATGTAATTACCTTGAGTAATAAAGTCGTTTTGCTAACGTGGCGCACTATTTAGTGTTATATTAAGTTTATAAGCACGTCGTGTTGCTTCCATTAAAAAAACTGCCAGAATTGTTATGTGAGCGACTTACAGTCCCCAGTTCCTAATTACCCTATCACAAAACCTTGCACCAAAATTTTCTCACACATTTTACCATTTCAATTGATTACCAAATTTATCATTAATAATATTATATGATGTTTGGAGTTTGGGGCGTTTTATTAAAAATCGCTATTTCGGTTTTACTTTGAGGAAGAAAGAAGAAATGAAGAGGAAGATAGGTTACTTTGCAAAAGGAAAACGCGAAATAAAAGGGCTGGGGGTGCGGAAAGATTTCAATACATGTGCACTAAGTGTATTTAAGTACATGTACACTAAGTGTATCTCAGTACATGTGCACTAAGTGTATTTCAGTACGTGTGCACTAAGTGTATTTCAGTACATGTACACTAAGTGTATTTCAGTACATGTGCACTAAGTGTATTTCAGTACATATGCACTAAGTGTATTTTATATCTTCGTCACCAGGGGGAAGGTGGAGAAGTCAAAGAGCAGACAGCGAGGATGAAGGATGGAACTGGGGCATCAAATTGTCCGATAACTAATTCAGGAAAAATACTGCAGCCATGTGCAAGGATAAAGCTGATATGTCGTTGGAGGTGGGAAAGATGGCACCGAAGATTTCGCCTATAATGTTTGTTAGCTCGTGATGCAACAAATACCTACAGCCTTAAGTCGAACATACAAAGGTGAAATTGCGTTACTGAGCGATTGAAAGACGCTTCTTCAACTACATACGTTACAGGCATAAGCAAAAATCTTGTTTGTCCACCCGCCATCTAAATACATAAAAATATAACCGCCCTTGTCTTTGGTAATTTTGTAAAATTTGACATCATATTTTAGGGGCAGGTATAGCCTGACGGTGTCCGAAAACAGGGTGCTAAAGGGAATATTTAGATTTGAAATGATGGCACAGGAGAATGGCTAGACCTGCGCAATGCGCTCTTCTGTGTCATTACGCAGCGAGTAGTGGTAATTTCTTACCGCCGTTTCGGTACAACCTATCGGCCCCTTTTTCTGTGGTCAAGAAATGGGACCGATAGGTTGTCCCGAAACGTAGGTAACAAATCGCCACCACTCGCTGCGTAATGACACAGAAGAGTGCTGTTCTCATTTACTTCGCGGCCGAAGCCAGAAATCACGGCTAGACTTGCATTAAGAGGAGCTTTATAGTTTGTTCTCTCCAATTACTTAATTATTACAATTTTCCGCACTCCTGAAAGCGCTCGCCTGCTTCGTCCAGTTCAGCTGGTCATCCGCCTATAGGTTGACCAGCTTGCGGAGTATAGAAAGGAAGATTAATGATCATCTTTGCTTGTATTTTGTTTTTTGCTTGTTTATTTTCTTTTATTAAGTTGGCAATAGTTAAAAGAGGGTTATGTTGGTGGAAGGAAAACAGGCTGTTTTTGTTAGGTGGGTCTTTAGACCGATTTCCTCACAATAGCAGCAGCATATGTAGCTTGCACGGGACAGCACAGTTGTGACCGAAAGCCCCGACAGAGAGAGTAAATGTAATAGCTGTACGTAGTTGGGACTGGTACAGTGACAGGGATCAGAAATGGGCAGGACTGGACATTGCACACTGGACAGGCTGCATCTGCCTCACAGTCAAAACTGTAAGCCGGCCGCTGTGAAAAATGCCATGAAAATTTGGTTTTCACAACAGGAGCGGAATTTGACAAACTGAGCAACTGTAAGCTTACAAGAAATAACTGTAGTCTGTGGAGATACGGATGTGTGCGTGAAATAGCTTGATTGTTGTGAAGGCGATTGAAAAGTGGGAGGGAGTCTATTTTAGGAACATGGTTATGTGGAAGGCGGACTGACAAGTGGGAAAATTCCGTTTGAAGATATTAATCTCAACCTGGAAAGTCTACGAAAACGCTTAAAAATCTGTTCAGGACAGTCGACATGTGAGATGTGTGAGGGCAGAAATGTTACGACAAAATTTCACATAACCTTCTATATGTTCGCAGTCACACGCAGACACAAGGACAAACATAAACATAAACATTCACATGATCGTATGATAACAGAGTGAGCCTCGACGTCCTTGATGAAAGTAACCCAGGAACTGAAACTGCTCGGTTACAGCAGAACGCAGGCAGCACTCAACAACCACTGCAGTTTCCAAACACGTCACCACAAACAAACCACGTCCACTCACGCCTCAGCCTACTTATTGTCACGTGACACACAAGACACGTACATTACATAACCCGTACATAAGCCTAGACAGCTCAGTAATTATTGTGAAAAAGCTGCTGGCAGAAATACCGGGTTTAGTACCCGACAGGGGCGAAGAACTTCTGCTCCCACAGCGTGCAATTGGTCCTGTGACCAAAAGTACGCAGTAGCAAATGTTAATAAGGAACGTCTTACCAGATAGTAAAGCACCGACACAACCCTGCATTATTCTTTCGAACACTACTTATCATCGTCGGGTGTTTCAACACAAGGTCTTGAAAACAAGGTAAAATGTAAATAACGTAGCGAGATCTTACACATGATGTAAAGAATGTATAAAATCAAATTTAATTCGCGATGGAGCGTCAAGTGCAATGTTCTTATTTTCGAAAATTTGTTATATTTTTGTCCAAATAGAAATAGGCTGATGTCAAATTAATACCTTTTCTTCGTTTCGAGCCATGTATTATGGGGCTAGCTACTGTTCATGTTCTCTTGTTTTGGCATATGGCCGGCTAAAGTTGAATGTCAAGTGATGGATATTGTGGGTTTAGTCCGCCAGGTCTTAAGACTTCGGTGTTTCCTCCTTCTGTTGAGATTTATTCTGCTTCATTATCCACCTTTTCACGTTTTTATTATCACTAGTTTCTTTTTCCTCCAATTTTGGCAACTTCACACTGAGGTTCAATGACCCTGTCACACTGTGACATTTATCCTGTGAGCGACAGCTCCTTACTTACTGACTTACTTAGTAAGTAGAACACACAGAGATGCAAATAAATGTGTCGCGAAGTTCAGGTCTGGATTCCGTTTATATGCTGCAAAATAGAGGCGTGAAAGAGCAAGACGTTAGACTAGAGGCACAATCTTTAAACAATCGCACACATTTCTACTGCGAGTAGGAAAGCCGTTTAGCTGTGTGTGTTTGCTGCTCTGTGTCAATACTTAAGGTGACTTAGAGTTCGGGCGGCTTTTGTTTGTTTCTAGCCTTAAAACGTCATTCGTGCTATTCTGCGATGACAATTGAAACACCTGCCGTTTTATACGGCTGTGGAGAATATAAATGCCAAATATAAAAGCCAAATCCCCTCCACGATTGTGCCAGCGAGTTCATTAAACGGAAATTTTACTGGAGCCTGTTTACTGTGCCTGGCGAATTAAACTTCTGCTTGTTTTGGAGGATGACCTTCTGGAGGCCTTATATGGAGCAGGTGTTAAACTGTAACGCCTTCTGTTTAAACAGCATTGCCTACAAATTTGCTGTCTTGTGGGCTGAATGTTGGATTTTGCAGCACAGGCAGATGCGAGAGAAGTTTCTTTCTTGAACTGTCAAAAACCAAAGCATGTATGATCAAAGATATCAAAGAAAATGTGGAAGTAAATGTGTCTGTGTGTTAATTAAACATTGCATCATGGAGACACATGAGCAATGGCGATAAAATCAGATCATTCGTAACCTTGGCGCTATATGGAGGGGCAGGAAGAGAAGCCTGTCTTTCCCTTTGGACAGAGGCTGGGTAGGTCTCAGAGCTGGAGTGGACCTTTCGGAGAAGAGGAGAATCTCTTAACCCTGTTTGAAATATGAACAGCCTTCGTAGGCTACTCGGTCCAAATCATAGATACTATACATTTTCAGATCAACAAGAGCCAATTTGTTATGCCGTATTACGTAACGACATAAATATAAACAGTGGTAAGTTTAATTGTGAGCGCTGTCAACAACTTTTTACTTTCACACAACAAACACATGACGAATGACGTCGTACGAGAGAGATATAAAGACAGGATTCGTTACTTCCACAAGCAGTTCTCCATTCTTAGTAGATACTGAAATAAGAGGGCTCTAGAGACAACGAATCTGCACGCCAATCGTACGATCACATAATGTTAATGCTTTATTTCTCAATACTATTACAAACACCAACATATTTATATCCCTTTTATCTTGTATATCGTACTTAATACACCATTAAAAGTTTCATTTCAAAAAAATCAGTACATTAAAAGATTATAATATAACGTTTCAAAGCAGACTAAGATCAATAACGTATTTCTGCTCTTGTCCCAAGGGAAGATTCTAAAGGCTGCTTTCAGGACAACGTTACATTGTTCAGCAGTTCTACACGGGCCGAAAATGTACGCAGGGGCTTCGATCTTCTTTATTCAGCCGGAAAAACCCTTCGCAGGTGTGTATGGAGGGAGTGCAAGATGTAATGCCTTCGCAGTGTTTGTCCGATTTGATGCAACATGTATAAAATTTGACTCTTCTACATTTTCCGATACAAAATTTCATGAAAATCCTTCCAGGTGTCGAGGTGTTCCACGCGGACAATCAGAGGGATGGAGGTGAGTGGCGTCGATGAGAGATCCGCAGGGATGGGAAAACCATCGCATTTTTAAATACTGGTCAAATAGATGGAACACCAGAGAGGCGTGTCAGAAAAACGAATACCGAGACTATTACAACGCTATAAACGTAAGGTCAGAAGAAGGCGTGGACTTTCGACGAAAATATGTTAAACAGCCAAAGTTCACCGTCTGACACAACCATTGAATTCACTGTAAAGTGTTACACTGTGGCTGACATGTTGCGAACTGTTGGGGTCATCATCAGGCTACATTTATTTAACAACATAACGATAGACGTTTCTTTTTTGCTTTCTTTCTTTCTTTCTTTCTTATTCAGACCTCATCTACCTAATAAATGTAGATGCACAGAGTTACTGTTGACCCTAATCACACTCAGACACAAACACACTCAGTAGGACTCCTCTGGACGAGAGATCGACCCGTCGCAGAGATCTCTATCTCAAAGCAAACAATATTCACAAGAAGTAGACATCCGTGGCCCCCGCGGGATTTGAACCCGCAATCCCAGCAAGCGAGCGGCCGGAGACCTAAACCTTAGACCGCGCGGTCGGCCGGATCGATCATTGAATGCAAATAAGTTAATTAATCCTTTATAGCAGGACATTGAGGCATAAAGTACGTAAGAGTTCCTACAGCACTGGAAACTGACTGCTGCTTCGCCAGTAAAGACGTCAGCCGGTTAAAGAATTAACGGAAAGTAATCACTTAACTACAGTTTGTTGGAATATTGCTAAATTTTTTATTATTAAAATAGAAATGCATAAAATTTCCAATGTATTTTGAAGAGCTTAACTAATCTGGATGAAGACAATGACAAAAAGCCTTAAGGTACATTTATTGCACACACTTCACACGAAAATGCAAGTGCAGCTAATTCCTAAAATTTCTGGTATAAATATGTCAGACGCTGAAGAATCTCCAACATAAATACGACGTAATAAAGTACATATCGCACATAGCACCTGCATTCACAGTAGAATAGTATTGTACACTAAGTATGCTACAGGATGTCCTTTCTCTGTTATTGCCACAGGGATTTACAATTTTGCTTCTTAAGATTACGTACGGTAAAGACTTAAACACATAATGCACTATCTGACATGAATCTAACAACACAGTAAATTAAGTAATGTGCATAAAGTCATTTTCCAAGTTTCGTCCAAACTTTGATATTTGAAACACAGGAAGTATTAAGTTTTACGTTTGGAATTTAGCGGATTTGTAAGTGATGTGACCTTTATAAAGAAGAGGTTAGTATCTGTTGTCATGTAGGTACGGTCTTTGCCACCTATATTTGGTAGGAGATACGAGTAGTGTCAGAAGACCGTAGCAAAAAAAGGCAGCAGGACGCACACTTCAGTCGGTATTGCAGTGTATCGTCCATTGCACAGTTTTATTTTCTCAAGCTTCGAATCTTCGTACAGTCTGACTTTTCAGAACTCTTAAAGTTGTTGGGGTCAGTTATTTGCAATGGAGTCCATTTTTACGGAGGGCGAAAAAAAAAGCACGGAAAAGCATAGAGAGGGCGAATCTAAAATATGTTAGGAACATAGGCTTCCTGAAGCAAGGCTTCCAAGATACAGTCTTCTGAAAAACGAAGATCTTCAAAGTGTCTACTTTGAGTTTCCATGCAGACAATGCAGGACGTAGACTTCTGGAACCCTAATTTCTCCCAACACAACTGACTGGGGTTGTTTACCGCGATTTCCTATGCACCGTCCTTCCGGATCTGTTGCAAGATGTGGATCTGCAGATTGGGAATCATTTATGGTTCATACACGTTGGTAGTCCACACATTTTCTTCTTGCAGTTCGGGAATTCTTGAACAACCTGTTTCTGAAGCAGTGGATAGCACGAAGTGGACCAACAGAACGGCCTGCTCCTTCCCCTGACTTAAATCCCTGAATAGTTTTATCTCTGTAGATATTTGCAGTCTGCTGTTTGTGCTACAGAACTCAGTGGCATCCAGGACTTGCAAAAACAAACACTGAATGGATTTGAAACGATCCGTACGACACCTGGAAATTTCCAGCGAGACAGGCAGTGACTGTTGAGACGTGTGGCATTCGTGTTGATGTTCAAGGTGGGCACTTGGAGCATTTTCTTTCGTACATAGGGGACTGTAAGTTGGAAACCATGCTTCTGTAATTCCTGCGTTCACAGGAAATTTTTCCTTGTGTTGTGGATTGTATAGATTTTCTGTAGGCTTGTTGGTACATAACTCAGTTTATGAGGAGTCGTAAGCTTCAAAATGGATTATTATGTTCGTACCGCAAAAATTGCTCGTTTTAATTTGTAGGGATTCTATAATAGCTATACAGGGTATACACAAAAGAATGGTGCGGTTTTTTTGTGTATACCCTGTATATATATATATATATATACACACACACACACACACACACACACACACACACACACACACACACAGGGTGGCGCGGAGCCGACTGTCACACTTCAAATTTGAATATTTCGCCGGCGCGATAGCTTGTGGTGGTTGGCGGGAAGAGGAACGGTAGAGGAGAGGACGCCATTTGATATGGTCAGTCGCAATGGAGCGTTGGAACGTGCAACAACGTGTTACCTGTGTTCGTAGTTTCGGCGACACCGCTTGGCCTGCTCGGTCGCCCGAACTTACAGTACCAGATTCTTTCCCGTGAGGGTTCCTGAAAGACCGTGTGTTCCGGAGGCGTATCATGACTATTCAAGAACTCCAACAAACCATTATTGACGAAGTTGCGGCTATTGATGAGGACCTACGGAGGCGCGTGTACGGCAACTTCCAGACACGCTTGCAACATTGCATTGATGTAAACGGAGGCCTTCTGCCTGATGTTCAGAAAATAAGCTTGTAATCTGTGGGTAATAAATAGCATACTTGGACGTATTTATAGACGGTTTCTCTTATTTTTCCCTATTTCCATATATTATCTATGACCACGCGCCACTCTGTATTTCATTTCTACTGACGTGGGTTTCAAAATAAATGCTGCAATATTTTAAGAAAATTAAATATTAAATACCTTAAAATTCGATACTGAAGTAATGAAACGATATTAACAACCAATTACAGTGTGTTTTGCGGTACAGGTGCTGACGATTTCATGTTCGAGTAGTTGGCACTCCTGCATCGTATCTTGAAGATTCAGGGTTAAACATTACTGTGCCTGCCCTGGCTTTGTTTCACCAACTTTTTCCAGGTAAATGCCGTAAGTGAACCTAAAATTTAAGCCACGACTTTTGCTTCCCAAATTCCAAGAAATTGTATCCATTCGTACATAAAAATGAATTGTAGACAGGCACACTTTCTATGCACGTACTAACATCACAAGTGTTCAAAACTGATACCTAGAAAAACATTTGGAAAAGTGTGGTACAAAGAAAGAGAGCAACTTAGAATATTACTTGTATATAAAGTCATGCTGGTATTGCGAGAAGCATGAATTAATCATAGCGAGGAATGTAAAGTTTTAGGTTTTCCTGATACACATGACATTGTGTTGTCTGTTAAAACACGTCTAATTTTCCTTACAGACACGAAGGCAATAAACTCCTCAGAAAAATTGCTAATTTTCTAACAGAATACACGCTGTTACGCACTAAAAGCAGTGATCTTCAGAAAGTTAGTGATCTATAGATGTCACCTGACGTTCTCGGCGTGCTGCCGTCTAACAACCTAATAGAGGCCTAAGTGTGAGTAAAGTAGGCTTTTAATAAACTCTTCGAAGTCTGTCTCTGGAAATCAGAGAATAAAATGGTTGGGAGACAACTGAAACTAAACTCGGATTGGCTGCACTATTAGCATTTGCATTCTGCTAACATAAGGTTAATTAGTTCTGTATGTGTCAATTCGTTTAAAAGTTATGCAACATGTGAGACTAACACTGTGAGGTTTACAGAGAAACTGGAGAGGATCTTGCAGATTCCACAGTCGAAGCTATCTTAGACCGTTCCACCTTTGACGGTAAAACCGCTTACCTGCAGATTGTAGTTTGCCTGTTCGTGGGATCATATTTTATTCAGTGATACCAACTTGTGACAGTGATTTGCAGATTAGCGACAGAATTACACAGACAAACATGTTCCAAGACAAGTTGCACCTTGTTAATAGCAGAGTAAGGTATTCCGCAGGTTACAGGGATTTGTGACTTAACGTTAAATATTACTGCTTAGGTCTATTGAGAACAGACGAAATTAATTATTATGTAGAGTTGGCGAGACGAGAGCGCGTGTCTGTTGAACACACAAAGGTGGACAACAGCACTGACTGTTTGACACCGACGTCCCAAATGGCATGTCTGCTTTTGGAATGTTTCACGTACCTAAATAATATCGTGATACTTCGAATTTCAGGCGCCTTATTTGAAAAGGGACCTTCGGGAAAAATTGCAATAAATAAATTTCGCACTCCGTAAAGTTTACTTCACTTTTATCAAGGCAACTCGTTCTTTGAGGAACATAATACTTTCTGGACTTCCGAGTAGTGAAATATAACACATTGAATTTAAGAATAGGCCGAATTTTCAATATGGAGAAAAAGGAGACATGTGCATCTTAAATTCCTAATAATGAGGTATATCCAAAATTCATTTCTTCCACACAGGGAACAGATTGCACTTGTGTGAGTTTTAAGGTTCTTGCAGTATTCGTAGATGTGATGTCGTGTAGTTTGGTAGAAAGCTAGTACAGGTTTGGAGAAAACAGGTTCTTCTGCTTTCAGGGAAGCTAGCCATTGCAAATAGGATTTTAATGAATTGCATCCGATAGTACACTTTTCCTCAGACAATTTCAAGGTGTTCGTCTCTCCGAGAATATTGGAAGGAGGAGGACATTTCCATAAATATGGATGTCATTGTTCATTCCGTCAGTGATGTCGAGGGTGCATTCGTCGGTTCTGCACGGTCTGACACCAAAATCTTGCTCGATATTCACAGTTTCGGGATATTCGATTAAAATTCTAGGTAAAATTTATCGCTTTCTCAGAACTACAGGCGAAGTGAAGGAGGAAAATAAGGCACAGAACAGACTGGGCAGTAGCTAAAGGTTGTTGGAAATAGAAACCCTTTTGATTCACGTCTATATCTATAGCGTACTGGAAAGACAGATGTTCTGTACTGGGATAATGAAAGAAGGATGGATAGCACCTAAACAAGTATGAACATAGAGATGGATGGATAAATTGCAGAATTAACACGTAATGTAAGATGGCTGAACATCTTACCATAAGGTTAGGTACAAATCTCGTAACATTTCAAGGGTAACACTCTACTAGGATTTACTGCCAGATTTAAACATAGGCTCCCGCATATTACAATCACTTCAGGTACCTGAAGCCACAGACGCAACACATCCCCTTACAACATGAACAGCAATAGTGTCAGAGTATCTAAATTTGATATTCTATTTATCAACTATGAAAGATTTTCTGTTTGGCCCACCACCAAAGAGGTAAATGACGCGGAGACCATTCTATTGTTCTTCGACCCCCAAGGCGTCAGTCGAGCCCATCATGAAGGGGAAGCTCAGAATGTGGCGGTGCTCCATCCTGCTTAAAGTACACCTCTTCATATTTGTGCCGCTGAGGAACAAAGGGGAACAGTAAGCTGCACAGCACAAGTGCCGATCAGTGTCCACTGCGTTAAGTTGCTACTTTAAAATTGGATGGCTGGACGATGGATAAAATATAAATAAATATAGCCAGGCAAGTACACAGATAGCTAGGTACATTGCAGGTGAGCAGAAGAAATAAAATTACATTTTAAATCTACTTGCAATGTAAGGCAGAGCGCTGGGGTAAGCCTAATGCCTGTCAGCGGTAGTGCTGCTGTAATGAAATGAAAAAATATGAAATGTACTTGTGACGTAGTACTGAGGCACATCAGAATGCTTTCACCCTGGATCCTTTTCATATGGTCATACAATTTAATACACGAGGGGGCGTGTGGGGGGGGGGGGGAGTTCACACACTTTTGTTGTTAAGAACTACGCACATACATACTACATATATATATGAAAGAAAATTACAAATATTGTTAAAGCTACAATTTTAATACCTTGTTACTTATATACCTGTGTTAATGTCGTTCTTATCAAGTTTATCGGTCACACATAACTTAAAATATTTCGGCCTTATCTAAATATTTTGTTAAAATTCTGGATTACAAACAATATTGCTTTCGTAATTTATAATCACTTTCATAATCTATTTATGTACGAAATGTCAAATTCCTAGCTACAAGCAATAAATATTAAATATTACATTTGAACTGTATCTTTATATAATTATGCGTCATATAAATGGCAAGAATAAAATTTCGATAAGCGGCCAGGAACGTAGCAGCACGCAGTTCGCTTCGCTGGCCATTAATCAACCACATTTGGCGCCACTTTATTATGAAACTACAATCAGGCCTACAGCAGTCAGTGTTAGACATTACGACTATTTGTGTTTTGGGTTTAAATCTCCTATAAAAAAAATTGTATCTTAACCTCCTATTTTCACTCATTCGAAAGTAAAGTAACATTAAATATTAGACCAAATCTGTAGTTCTGCAGACATTACCCCGCATGCAATTACATTTTTGCACCACGTGATGTCATATAATGTGCAGTCTGTCCGGCTCTACATTGTTTTTCGTAATTATTTTCTAAACGGCCCGATTTTCATAAATAATATATTGGATATAGTTACTTAAAACTTACCCCAGTGCAGGAAGAATTCAGCGACAGATTTTATAAGCACATTTATGTCGTCATACAAGGCACATAACTGAATTTTCTCGTTAAACTTTAATAAAAGCCATCAATATAAATCTTCTCGACACTCCGTCCGGTGGCCCTTGACTTGTTCTACTCGGGCAGACGTGATGAAGTCAATGCTTGTTTTTCGCAAATTTGTTAATGCGCCTAAAATTATGTATATCATGAAAACAGGGCAGAATATCTGCAAAATACTCTTAAGAGTGTAGGGGAGCGAATTAAAATAAATCAGGCTTGCACAGGTAATGGACGTCGCTCTGGTAATTTTGCCCAGGGAGACATCTGGCGGGGGCGTCCACTGCCCTACTGCAGTGATTTTTTCTTGTTTTCTACCTTATCTCTGGAATTCTAATTCCAGTGCCGGTAAGCGTAGCAATTCTGCTCATGCACGTATCCTTCCCTTCCTCTCCCCTCCAACCCACATTAGTCTCCCTCGTCCTCATATGCTCGCTCTTGTGTGTTGTAGATCGTTCTTTGATGCAAGAAGGTGCTATGTCCCCAGTTATCGCACATTGCAACATTACTCGCATGAAATGCTTGTTCCTCTCAGCTCCAATGAACTCGCAGTTTATGGTTTTCGAATCGTTGGTTCGAGTCCCCAAGAGACACAAAGTAATATATGCAGTTTTCATTTTGTTTGTCATGATATACAGTCACAACACACCTCCATCATGAATTTGGGTCTCATCGCAATATGTGACACTGTGCGTATTTTTTGTCGCTACGCCGTGGTGATCATACACACTTTCCATCATCCAGAGTATTTCTGAAAGTGACAGTCTACACACTGGTCATTATCTGAGTCGTATCCATGAGTGACAGGTTAAAACAAGTCGGTATTTGAGGGACTTCTCCAAGTGATAGCGTTAGGCTGTCCATTATCTGAAGAACATGTGTACGAGACTATGCATTGTCCTTTGTCTGAGGAATGCCTTGTATACGTTGTTATATTCATGTATAATGTTTATTATCTGAGATATTTCCGCATGCGATGTTCTGCACATTCGTCTGCGATGGTCAACGAATGTCTTTTCAAAAGTTTGCTTCACCCTATTATTCAGTTAATAAGTTCAGTGATGGATGTACAGTCCATTGGATCACACGTACAAAACAAAACCACAAGAATTAAGGCAGCGGACGCCATTCCATATGCTGTTCAAACAGCTACACGCGTCACAATCCTGAACACAGCAAACTTTACATTAATCGCTGTAAGAAGCTCAAATCTCACACATGTTAATATTTGATACGTGGGATGTTCCGGTCTGTAGACGTTTGTTCAAATGTTAGGACTGGCACCGCAACAACCCTTGCATCTCGACCTTTTGCACAGCCCAGTTCGCTTAAGCACTCAGCAGAGCCACTTGGTTTCAGAAGTGCGGTCACACATTACAGTACGAACCGCACAAAATGTTGCTTAACTGTGATGTTCCAGCAGGAAACGGATGTTGTCCACCTTGCACGGCCATTGGAAATGTTGCGTGTGGGTTGCTGTTCTGTGAAATTCGGTTAATCATCATCCTATACTTTACACTGAAGCTCGTAATTTATTTGTTGTTTCTGTGTTTTCTTAACAAAGCCTCATGCAGTTCACTAGTTAAGTACAGTACTAACAGAAATGCGACTTCTAACGATCCGTTAGGAAGCAAACTTAAAGCTGCTATTTGCATTAGGCACTATTCCAACTGTTGTCTGAGGCGGAATGAATGAATGAATGAAGTTAGGATGGCCTTTAGTCGGTGTACCCACTACTCATAAGTTTCAAAATCTTTACGCTCTGAAGCCGAAGCACTAGACAATATAATGCGAAGCACAATATATTGCTAGAAAGAAGCAATTACGTGATTGGGCCATACATGTTATGCAGTCCGCAGACTGCCTAATGACACCGGCTGTGAAAAATTACGGTTGCTACTCTTACGTAAAACTGATCCGAGAAGGGGAGTAGAAACTGCGAATCATTCGCCTCTCTATTACTGCCAGCTTTCCCCAATTTCTTGCTGCTCCTCAGCCGAAATTTTGTTGCTCCCCCCACCCACCCCATTACCATAGCAACACTCTCCAGCGACTGGTGTCAGATAGAAAGCTGCGTAATTAAGAAACTCTGATTTAAATTATTCTGCCGAGCGAGAGGATCGCTCGTACACCGTTCGATAAAGGAAAACAGTGACACCAGCAGGAAGGTAACACTTGCAAGCAGCTATATCTGGCAAACAGCGTTGACTCGGTTAGTTAGGAGACTCACTGAATGGCTACGTGGATCGAGAGTGTGGATGATTGGTCAACTGGCTGACAGTGCTTGCGTCAGTGGCTGCCCAGATAACTAGCCATCTGCCTGTCTAGTTGACCGGATGCTTGTCTGCCGGATAACGAGGTAGTTAACTGATTAGGAACAAAGCAAACACTTACATGGTTTAGTCCGACCCAACTGTTTTTACTCAGTAGTTACACATTTTAGTGAAATTCGACAATCATCGGATTGTAAATACAAAAATTTGGTAGAAATTGTGATATGTTACATCGTATTATGTTTTGGGAATCACACGACTTTCCAATTTTTTATTTTGTACAACATATTGCTGCATAAACTGGAAATTTGTAGGACACCGCCATATATATATATATATATATGGTGTCTTAGTTTTAACTAACAAATAGAACACAATTATGTTGTACCGAACAATTTAAGTGTTTGTTTTGAATATTTAAACAAACGAAATAAACTCTATCAAGTTAGCTGTTCAGGTGCTTGTTCGGTTACATTTCAAAATATACTGTCCAGTGGGAGTAGAGTTAAAAGGTAAAGATAAAGGTAAAGTGATCCCGTTACAAGCCCGGTGTGGCCCAGAGGGTGGGTAGATGTATAACTCTACTCTTCCATGACAGCGGCACTAGAAGGGGGTGAGTGGTCAGCAGCACGTCCCGGCCGCACTTTACCTCCGGGAAAGACCCGGTACCCATTGTACAGGAGGCTGCGTGAGCCCCAGGGCCGGTCTGGGCGGGCGGAAAATCTCGTCCCCACCGGGATTCTATGCCGAACCGTCCAGCCGGTCGTCAGTCGCTATACCGGCTGAGCTAACCGGCCCACAGTGGGAGTAGAGTTATTCCAAGTGAATGGACGGACAAACGGATGGATAGAGATGACGAAGCTCAAGTCGCTTTGGAAAGTCTGCAGACGCGCCTAAGGCAGTACTTTTTGAAAGGCCCTTGTGCCTACCACCGCTGAATACTGAGACAGAGACAGATCCCCCGCGATTAAAGGATAAAACAGTGGCCTTGGAGGAGTTGACACACCGGGGAAAATTTTGTTCTAGTTACGGGCGATTTGAGGCAACCTGTGCAGGGAAAGTAAACATTTCGAAGCATGCTGCTTTATGGACATCGAGGATTGTGGTGTGCTGTGGGCCGACACATATTGTGGTGTGCTGTGTGGGCTGACACATATTGTAGTGTGCTGTGGGCCGACACACACTGTGGTGTGCTGTGGGCTGACATAGATTGTGGTGTGCTGTGAGTTGACACAGATTGTGGTGTGCTGTGGGTTGACACAAATTATGGTGTGCTGTGGTGTGACACAGATTGTGGTGTGCTGTGGAATGACACAGATTCAAGACTTCACTTGTGTTCCATCCTTCAACGACGGATTCAGTTCGTTATAATTTACGATATCAAACTGAAAGATGTTTATTGAATATGACACTGGAGAAGTACACAAAAAAAATCGGTTAACCCGTAATTTAACGCCCTGTTTCCACATAAATTTGCGGACACTCAGCGAATAAAGAAGAAGCGGTCAGCACGGCCGTTCTGTCAGTCGAGTTTCCAAACAGGCAGCCCTCAGACCAGGCTGCTTGCTCTCCAAATAACAGAGTGTTGGCTTTACATTCGGCATAACATCTGTGGGACGAAGCGACGGCAAATATATGCAGGAATTTAAATAAAATTACAGTACTTAACTGTAAAATATCGGAGTGCTTAGATTGTGATGAAATACTTCATTTGTCACGGGATACTTTAAAAAAATATTTATGAAAGAAGGCAAAGTTCAGTGGGATCTGAAGTCCTTAGTGCAGTGGCTGATCAGATAACAGCCTCCTGTCATGGCCATCAATAAACCGAAACGATTCCTGCTGTAACTTTTACATTTCACTACATATAAATCATCCTATCTTTTTATCACACTTGAACGTTGAAACCCGTATATAATAAGCCAAATGTACGGTATAAACACTGAATAATGAACACATTTGCCATAAACAGTTTCACTCCAACTAACGGACTTCACACTGCCTACAAACTGCAGGTAGTCAGAAATGAGAGTGACACCGAACACATCTGGGGATGCTGAGTGTTCAAGAAGAGTGTTCAGTCGCTAGCACTCGTAAGGAGTGTATATTTCCTCGTCTGTAATTGGCTGCTTTACAAAAGCATAGATGAGAAATTCGAGTCGACCCAAAGCTTAAATTACATCGTTTAATTTGGCGTTAAATTGCTATATACTGATGGTGTGAGAGCTTACAGTGACTTGACTGGTCTCTGCTTACTTTGAATTAATCTATGCAAATTAGTGTATGTGTGTGTGTGCGTGTGTGTGCGCACGTAATGTCACACAGACGGCTAAATAAGATCAGATGTGTGCAGTAACCTACAGTTAACTAATCATATGACAGACTGACTCTCATTCTAATGATATCTACATTGAACTATCGAGCCTCTCTACACCAAATATTGAAGTAGTAGATATTGGAAAACACAAACAGGCACAGGGTGTTCCTGTTCCTTACTGAACATGTTTGGCCCATACTTTTCTTTCCATTTATTATTAGTCGATAAATTTTCACTCCATTAGCATTTCTGATAAACTATAATGAATATTACAAAAACCGCGATCCAAGGAGATAGTGTGAGGATAAAGCTTTCTAAATGTCATCGTGTCGTATCCAGGGCAAATATTTGGGAACAAATTTAACCATTCAAAATTCTATTCAGGAAGAAATTAAGAGCAGATTAAGTCAGGAAATGCTTGCTATCACTCGGTGCAGAATATGTGTCTTCTAGTTTGCTATCCAAAAATATAAAGATTAAGATAGAACTGTAATTTTGCCTGTTATTTTGTATGGGTATGAAACTTGGTCGCTCACATAGAGGGAGAAACGTAGACTAAGGGCGTTTGAGAGTAGGGTGTTGAGGAGAATATTTTGGTCTAAGAGGGACGAAGTAACAAGCGGAGTGGAGAAAACTACATAAGGAGGAGCTTGATGATCTGTACTTCTCAACCAATAATGTTCGGGTGACCAAATCGAGAATGAGATGGGCGGGGCATGTAGCATGTATGGGGGATAGGAAAAGCGTATACAGGGTTTTTGTGGGAAAACCTGAGGAAAAGAAACCATTTGGGAGACCCCGCTAGATGGGAGGATAATATCATGATGGATATTCAGGAAGTGTGATTTGGGGGTCCGGACTGGATCGAGCTGGCTCAGGATAGGGACAGGTGGCGGGCACTTGTGAATATAGTAATGAACCTTCGAGTTCTATAAGACGCGGGGAATTTCTTGACTAGCTAAGAACCGGTTAGCTTCTCAAGAAGGACTCTGCTACATGAAGTAAGTCAGTAGTTTCCAGTTAGTCTATTGGTTATTCTGACTGAAGATTTTCTTAATTTATCCCGAACCCCCAGCAAAACGTCACGATCACACACCGACTAAGTCACGAACGCTTCATTCCTTCATTGATATACACCACGATTCGACGCTGTAGCTTCTGAATCACTGAAAGCGTCGTAAAATAAAAAACAAGCGAGCAAATCAGTGAAAATGCATACACAACCGTGCACGGTGATATAGCTAATGTGTATGCACAAGTATAGCTTGTAGTTTTATATATATATATATATATAATGAGCTCAAAAGACTCATCCTCTTGCACGTGACTGATGAGAAATCAAAAGGGATAAGTGGAAAAATACACTAATTTGTTAATATTTTTTTCCTTTTTTTCCCATGGATGCCTAACAGTGAATATCTTTTGTGCGTAGTATGGGGTATGATAGAATCATGAAAGATAATAAAATGTCACGTGGCACAAAGAAGGAAGTTGAGTGGCAATTGTACCGCCGTTATTACGTTCATTAGTTTGTGTGAGGCCGGTGAAGAGTTAGCGGATGAGACTGATTTTTGTGTGAGGTTTCCAGTGCAGGGAATTTGTTGTCTTTCTACTGCCAATCAGCCAAAGCTATCGCTGTGAAAGAAATTCGCTCGAAGTTTTGGTTTCTAAATTTCACATATAAAACCAGCACGCTTCGCCGACATATTGGAAAACTTCGTCCGCTTGGTTTTCTCTCATCTGCTGTCCCAGCCTCTTCAGTATCTGTTGGGTCCGACGTCCTTCGATTTCCCGAGCTGATCGGACACTATCCTGGGTTTGCAACTCTATCCGTCCTTCCTTCCTTCCTCGAAGGCTCTTGACAGCAGCTTTGTTTAACAAGTATCTCTTGGCCTAAATCAAGAATTACTATGCTGAAATTTGTCGTCTCCTTGCTCCGACAGACTCCCGAGTTCATCGCTTTGACCTCTACCAGGTCGTTCTGGATAAAGAAGGGCTGTGCCAGAAGTCACTGTCGCCCACCACTGTCCGAGAACCAAAACCACTCATTTTCACATAGAGTTTGGGAATCTTTGGTTTTCTCATTCCGTACACTAAATCTTCCTGGAACACGCAAGCCCACATTTTTTAAAGTAATTTCGAATTGTCTGTCGAAAATGAATGGAGACTTGGCGTTTAAACGAGCAAAATGTCGGTACATGTATGAAAGTGTGTGACTGTTCGCGAAATATTTAACATTTTTCGAGATTTAAAATGTGGTAAAATGTGCTGCAGTGTTAAAAAATTTAATTTTTCGTAATCTACTGTGTTGGTTCTATGAAAAAAATCAGGCATTGATTTTACCTGCACTATAAAGTCTCACTGTGAATAATAAAGGGTGGAAATACGAGTTGAAAAACAATAACGGAGCAACGCTGGAATGCTGTAAGGAACAGAGATATGCTGCTGCTGCTGCTAGTATTCTCTTCAGCTCCAGTGCAGTAACATACCTGCAAAACAATTACGTCACAAGAACTGCACGAGAAAGGACGCAGGTTTTTAAGTCTCGTCATGACCTTGTTGAAGCGACAGTGAGCAGCGACGCCATTTAAGGCTCAAAAACAGCAAGTGGGGGCATGGTGTTTGGGAAGAGTGTTTAATGTCGCAGGCTTGTAGGCACGTACAGTGCAGGTGGAAATGGACTGGTTTGCAACATGACGCAACAAGCGAGGAAATGTAAGCAAAACGTAACACAGAGGTGCGTTCGTGCAACCATTGTTGTAGTGGAGAAACGATAAGTATTACATACTGTGAGTGTGTGTTTGTAGCCTTAGGTATCCATCATGCGATGCGCGTGCGCCATATTGCCATCTGTGGTCTGTCCCGTTGTACCATATTTTTCCATGTTATCTTATAAACGGCACGATTTTCGGAAAAATGTTATTGAGAAGAAAATGTGTGGTTTGATTTTCTGTACAAATCTGTCTGAAATATTTCTCATTCCAAGAAGAACTGTGCGAGATATTATCATAAATTTACATAGCTCTTTATCTAAAGTAACCCATATGTTTGCCAGATTTTCATGAAAATTTAATCTTCTCAAAAAAATTGAAAAGCACATATGTCAAATTTCATGAAAATCCGTCCAGTGGGATCCGAGTTGTTCTACGCGGTCTGAGAGGTGTACGGACATGCCGAGGCTAATAATCGCTTTTCGCAGTTTTGCTAAAAGCGCCTTGAAAGAATCGCCTCTAATATGTAGTTTGCAAATAACAAGGTCTTGAGAATTCGAATATTTTTCAAGAATTCAAACGTTACATTACAGTTTTACTTTCACTGTACATGACATGCGGGTTCCAGTGTTCAAAACTGTTACCTGTAACACCTCTATCAAGCAGAATTGTGTTTGTATGTCTGTATGTGACTCAAAGACATAACGAAGAATGTGGAGAATAATGCAAATAAATTAATGTATTTAACGAATGCACACACACACACATATATATATATATATATATATATATGCATACATAAACGTATACAGCTTATCATTGTAAGACGAAACATCTCAGCTTCACGTCTCACCCCACATACTGCCACAGATAACTTACACATAATTACGGCGGAATTAATCTTATTTCCTGGGCAATAAACCTCATATGTAGCAAGGATTGTTCTAAAAGAATAAGACTCTACATGTGATTATCTCTCTAAACAGGATTCCAATCAATCAATCCGTTTGGTAGGCCTACTTCGTAGAGGCAGATTCTCTTGTTGCACCGCCTGTAAGCTATAAGTGAGCACTTATGCTTAGTGTTCAAGGCAACACAGTGTGTTCTGTGTGGTTACGGAGCCCCTCGTTATCGCCTCCACACTATGGATTCCAATTATATGTCGGAACTGAAGGAAGATAAACTAATACACAACTGATGGTATTAAACCTGATTAATTTCCTGAAACAACCAGTTCTGCTGCAAGTCCATGTGCCGTGACAGGTAGGCCTAACATGGAGAGATATTCAGTTCTGAACACTGGGCAATATCAGTACATGGGAGTTCACACATGTCGTAAATAAAGGAATGTGTCACTTCAGGGTCGTGGACGTGAGGACTATTAAAGTGTTGACACCTATTTTCTAGCAGATGTTTACACACGTTGCAGGAATACCTGCTACTTTCCATGGCACTATTCATCTTCGAACTCGAGAATTTGGAGATATATCAGTTCATATGACACATTTCCTTATTGTCCATAATTATTTAAGCCCAAGTTCGCTAATTTTGGTACTCGCATACCTTAGCAAATTCACGCGTCTCTCCCAGTCCAATAAACACATTTACTGCATTAGTATACCCAGTGTCCAGCCGTCCGTTACGCAACATAAATTTATTCTTTGCAATAACTTAAAGATGCTCTACGCTTGGCTTATATTTTCGTCATTCCTAATTGTGGGGCAATTGGTTGAGGCACTGCACTACAAGGCGGATGGTCGCGGGTTTGATTCTCGAAGGTGTCATTGGAATTTTTCATTGACGTAATCCTTCCGACCGCACTGTGGCCCTAGGGTCGACTCAGCCTATGACAGAAATGTGTACCAGGAGGTAAAGTCGGCTGGTGCGTAGGGCTGACAACCTTGCCACCTTCATTTGCCGATTGTCTTGAAATATGGCAGCCTCAACCTCCTGGAACACTCAGGGCCTGTCCCGGCCTGTAATGGGATTGCTTTACCTTTCACTCAGATATGTAATTCATAAATCACCCATTACATTTATCAGGACTGTTCACACATTTCGGGTAAGTTTAGCACGTGTGACACCTGGTGTCCATCAAGTGCATTAATTTAAATGCGGTCGGGTTTAACGCTGATCTCACCCGAAGTGATTTTCGTCTCATGGCCAAACTGGCTTAATGGATTAAAACAAGTTTTTCATGACGTAGATACGACGCCGTCTTACAGCTACTTATTCAGAAGCTGCCACGTTCGGATGCGCGAAACATACTACAGTCTGCTCAGACTGTAATCCGCGCAATTCAGCAACCAGTTCATGACAACTTAACAACCCCACAATCGGCGGACCATAAATTCCGCGTGTTGCCTTTTCTGTCACAACAAAATTTTCACTCCAACTCAGAAAGCGCAAGTTTTTTTCCAGAGTCATAAAGCCGACTGCGCTGTAAAACGGAACATTTTACGATGCGCATTTTCGCTTAATTTCACTGCAGTATATCACGGGATAAGAGGCCATACTTTCACAGGGCTGCCAACTGCAAGACAGGTCCGAGGCATACTAATTCTAACACCACCACCACCACTATTTATACAATATTATTAGGTGCAATAATAATGATGATGATGATGATGATGATGATGATAATAATAATAATAATAATAACTTACTCACCAGATATGAGAAGAACAAAGCTGCGTACCAACACCAGAATCTATCCTGCATCAGTTCAGTCCAACTCCTCTCATAATTTCGAATCTGGAATGAAATAACAGTGTTTACTTTACAAATTCTTTACAGCAGTCTCCTCTAAGGTAAAAAAATTGTCAAAATTTAAAAATATTATTATATTTTGTGTGGTTTTAAAGTTAGTCCCTTATTTTGATGATGGAACAAAAGAAGAACGCTTTTTAAATCGAAATAAAAAGGATTAGCCTAAAATTGAGAATTATGGAAATAATGAAAAAAAAATCCGAACTTTCACCTTTCTTAGCCTGACCCCTTCCACCTACTCACTGTAGGTGTAGAGGGTTATCGTTGCACCTGATCACACTCAATGACACCCACACAATTCAAACGGCAGGGCTACTCTGGATGAGGGATCGGTCCGTAGCAGAGATCTCTAATTGAAAAGATACAACATTCACAAGCGAGAGATATCCGTGCTCCGGTGGGATCCAAACCCGCAGACCCAGCAAGCGAACGGCCGCAGACCCAAGCCTAAGGCCACTAGGCCACCGGGATCGGCTATGCGAATCTTGTAGCCTAGTAACAGTTCTGGACAGCCTACCAACATTAGACCACACAACGCTCTTATCGACTGTAAAGTACAAACACTGGACGTAGGTAATGATTGACATACCCGCTGATCGATAATTCTCGTCCCTGACTACACATATATATGACCCTTACCCGTATCTACTGCTATAAACTATAGCCCTTGAGGGACAGTTCAGATCGAAAGTTCGCCGAGTACGCATACTGTGCAACTCTTGTCGGTAAAGACACAGAGTGCAAGACTGATTGAAGCGTTGGTTCCCCTTACTGCAGTACGCTGCTGCCATCTTGAGGTGCTGTGCTAAAGTACGAGTAGCCTGGTACAGGCTACACTCCGTTTACGTTAGTGAAAAGATTGTCTCCCATAAACTTCAGAAAGTTTCTGGCCCTCCGACTTTGGAAATCTTGACAGATATGTTAATTACTATGGCGATGACACTAAAAACGTAGATTTGGCGCGAAAGACGAGTTTTGAGGGCGGCTTAACAGAGGGGTGATGTGAGCGAATGTCGTCTAGCAACGAATACCGGGACACGTGGCTCAATTTGCAACTAAATTAATGAAAAAGCGAATATTTTAGATTTAATTCAATTCGCAATTCATTCACCCCTGTGTTTGTAGCAAAAAGCAGTGCATTGGTGGAATTTTTTGTTTAACCACAGATCCCACCAAAACCCACTCCCCTCCCCAATATCAGGCGAACTTCGATTGGTGGGGGACACATAATTCCTCTGACAGAGTGTCTAAAAACACAGGCCTCATTCCACCAGAGAGCAAAGTTCTATTGGTGAGCAATGCGTCATTTTACCAACAGGGTGTCTAATAAAGCAGTTCCCTCTTCATTATCAGAAGTATAGCTAGCGGGAACGATTGCATTCTGAACGGTTTATCTAAAAACAGACGTTTCTTTTAGATGCAGCGTCAAGATAACTCTAATGGAGGCTGAATTATAAGAAAAGGGTGTCTAAACAACAGGTTTCTCACACAAGCAAGCGAAATTCGATGGATGGCGGAGAGTTCATTTTAGTAACCGGGTGATTAGATCCCTGTGGTCGCGCGGTCTAAGGTGTTGGTCTGTGGCCGCTCGCCTGCTGAGATTGTGGGTTCGAATTCCAACGGGGGCATGAATATCTGTTGTGAGTGTTGTGTGTTGTCAGGTAGAGGTGTGGGCAATGAGCTGATCACTCGTCCAGAGGAGTCCTACCGATTGTGGTGCGTCATTGTGTGTGATCTAGAAACCTCGTGAATGGGGAGGCCATGGACAACTGGGGGCTGTTGCGCCAAAAACAGAAAAAACCGGGTGACAAATTTCAGGTACCTTGTCGCTATGAGATGAATACCGATGGGTGATGAACTTTTCATTTTGCAAAGAGTGGGAAGGCAGATCCCTCTCCAAAATCAGACGAATACTGCTAATTGGGATTTATTCAAATGCGCGGTCCGTACACATTAGGTCCTTTTTATTGCAAGCATAAGCTTTAAATATTTCACAAGTAGATATTTTTTTTCCAATGTCAGATACACAAAACAATGTTAAAATTTATTTACTGGCGATAAATTTAGACTGATGATGGCTCACAACCAGAATCGAAAATAATCGTCCGTATAATAGACTTTAACATTGTTGTGTGTGGCTGACATTGAATAAATATATATTTGTGATCTGAAACACAAACTGGATGTCTCGTGTCAAGATTCATAACATTCAGTTGCCAAACATCACGTTGGATTAACAAGCAGCACAGTTGTCTCTGTCAAATAAATAAGCAGATATATTTCGATAATCCTTATTTATTTGTTTGTCGTCTATCATAATTATTATGTTTTATACTTTAGTCAAAATATTAACATAAAAATAGTCCTATATATAAAATTCGTAAGTGACAAATTGCAAAAGGTCACTTAACTACGGTAAAACTTGTGACCCTCAAGTCCTCGTGTCTCTCCTTACAGTTGCAATACACATTCACACCGCAGCCGGTACAAACACCATCATTACGCTCACCCACCTAAAAACAAAAGTTTTTGAGACTGTACAGAATTTCTCCAAATTGGAAAGGAACCTAAACGGAACAGCCACTTGGCAGAATAAGGTGTAGTTTGGATGACAATATTACACTATTACGATATTACAATATTACGATATTGCAATATTACGATATTACTATATTACGATATTGCAATATTACGATATTAAAATATTACGATATTACAATATTACGATATTGCAATATTACGATATTACAATATTACGATATTAAAATATTACAATATTGCAATATTACGATATTACGATATTGCAATATTACGATATTGCAATATTACGATATTATGATATTACGATATTACGGTATTACAATATTACGATATTGCAATATTACGATATTAAAATATTACGATATTGCAATATTATGACATTATGATATTACGATATTATGATATTATAATATTACGATATTACAATATTACGATATTGGAATATTACGATATTACGATATTAAATATTACTATATTAAATATTAAAAATTAAAATATTACGATATTACGATATTACAATATTACAATAAATCTCGAAGGAACTAGAATGAGAGTGTATGGACTTGATTCGTATCGCTCAATGTCGAGATTTTGTTGACACGATAATGATAGCACTGGTTCCATAAACAGTGGAAAATTTCTTAACCATCCGAGTAACGATCAGGTTATCGAGTTCTCCAATACTTCGAATTATCTAATTAACAGAAGGCGTATTAACCTAAACGTGGGCCGGGATAGTGCAGTTGGTATAGCGACTTGCTACAGGCTGGACGATCCAGGAATCAAATCCCAGTGGGGGCGAGTTTGTCCGCACCTGTCCAGACTGACCCTGGGGCCCAACCAGGTTCCTATACAATGGGTACCGGGTCTTTCCCGGAGGTAAAGCGACCGGGACGTGTCGTTGACCACCCAACCCCATCTAGCGCCGAGGTTAAAGAAACAGTAGAGCTATATATCTACTGCCCCTCTGGACCTTCCTGGCCTGTTATAGGGTGGGTTTTATTAACACAAATGTAGACTCACAAAGTAGCAAAGGAAGTACAAGCGAGCCAAATAGCTGAAATCTGTGTTCTTCTGGGGTATTACGCAGCGTATAGTGGTAATTATTGCCGACGTTTCGGGACAATATACGCCGCGTAATATGCCGAAAGAGCACAGATAAAAACTGAAATACAGTTTGAAAGTATACGTTCAGACATGAAAGATGCTTTTGTATTGTTTGGATCATTCTGTCTTGCACGAGCGGAATTATTCACAAGCACGTTGTACCGTATGAAGTGCAGGGCAATGAGGGCGGTTTATTGAGCGTAACTTTTTATATAAGTGATGTGTAAAACTGTGACGGGATCACTGATATTAAAAATGCTAAATCAAAGCGCCTTCGCTATTGTTCTCAGCTGTAATTACTGTCACACAAGTGGTGCTGGCCGAAATGTACCTGTGCACAGAACATGGCCATGAGTGGCAGATAGCCAGTCACATCAGCTGCATTCCTGGACGCGTTGACCCGGAGTCCTTTGGGGGGTGGGAAACGCGGTATTGCACAAATCTATTGTGTTGTGGGGTGGCCATATTGCATAGAGGTGACAAAAAGAAGACTGTAAAGAATTCGTTTCCCTTCTTTCTCTAGTCTCAACAGAAATATCGTCTCCATTCGATTCCTAGCCCACCCATTCAGTCGTTCGCATGGAAAATATAAGGCACTCCGGTAGCAGATACAGAAAAATACCTGTGAGGACTTTAATGAACTTCTAGTGCGGAATTCATGGGTTGTGCGGAAAATCGAAGGTAGAATTATATGAAAAGGCGCTGCAATAAGAGTGCCAAGTTTTTCATGGAAAATTTGTCATTGCACAAAAGAATTGAATTCTGTAGCAATCTCCGTGGAAACGAATGTATATGTGTGTATGTGCGTGTGTGTGTGCGTGTGTGTGTGTGTGTTTGTGTGTGTGTGTGTGTGAAGCTTAATGCAGGAATGGCTCCTCTGAATCTTGTCGTATTCTTGCAGTCACTGTTCACGTTAAACTGCAGCAAATGTACCTAATCTAATCAATATTCGTTCATGGAGAGCAACGCTATTGCTTAGTCGCTAAAGATAAAAGCGGATTACAGCATGGACAGAGAGACAAACAAATTTATATGCGAGATTTAACGTCCTCATGACGGTGAGGAGTTTCAAGGTTACGATCTTCAAGGCTGTTACACCGCGGAGTGCAGTGGGTGGGTACTGATGTGACGGAGTGCAGTGGGTGGGTACTGATGTGACGGAGTGCAGTGGGTGGGTACTGATGTGACGGAGTGCAGTGGGTGGGTACTGATGTGACGGAGTG
>Ga0131853_10003807_pt1 | contig 27079 bp, 27 predicted proteins | sample TergutLab28metaG_FD_92764 | JGI IMG/M metagenome (GOLD analysis project Ga0131853, IMG submission 92764) | Labiotermes labralis P1 segment gut microbial communities from Petit-Saut dam, French Guiana - Lab288 P1 (version 2) (version 2) | ecosystem: Host-associated > Arthropoda: Insects >...
GGCAAGATCCCCGGCTCGTTCTTCCGCCGCGAGGGCCGCCCCTCGACCGAGGCGATCCTCGTCTGCCGTCTCATCGACCGCCCCCTGCGCCCGTCGTTCGCCGACGGCATCCGCAACGAGGTGCAGATCGTCATCACGGTCCTCTCGATCGCTCCGGACGAGTTCTACGACGCCCTCGCGATCAACGCCGCGTCGGCCTCGACCCAGATCTCGGGCCTGCCGTTCAGCGGCCCGATCGCGGGTGTCCGCCTCGCGCTCATCGACAACCAGTGGGTCGCCTTCCCGAAGCACTCGCAGCTCGAGAACGCCGTGTTCGACATCGTCGTCGCGGGCCGTGTCGTCACCGACGCCGCCGGCAACGAGGACGTCGCGATCATGATGGTCGAGGCCGAGGCCACCGAGCACAGCTGGGACCTCATTCAGGCCGGCGCGACCAAGCCCTCCGAGGACGTCGTCGCCCAGGGCCTCGAGGCCGCCAAGCCGTTCCTCAAGACCCTCGTCGAGGCGCAGGCCTCGCTCGCCGCGCAGTCGGCGAAGGAGGTGCAGGACTACCCGGTCTTCCTGCCCTACACCGAGACGACCTACGCCGCCGTCGAGGCGCTCGCGCTCGCCGAGCTCGGCCCGATCTACCAGATCGCCGACAAGATCGAGCGTCAGAACGCGGATGACGCGCTCAAGGCCCGCGTGAAGGAGGCCGTCGCGGCCAAGGTCGAGGCGGGCGAGCTGCCCGAGTCGGCTCTGTCCGAGGTCTCGGCCGCCTACAAGTCGGTCACCAAGAAGGTCATGCGCGGTCGCGTGCTCGCCGAGGGCGTCCGCATCGACGGCCGCGGCCTGCGCGACATCCGCCCGCTCGACGCCGAGGTGCAGGTCATCCCGCGCGTCCACGGCTCGGCGATCTTCCAGCGCGGCGAGACCCAGATCCTGGGCGTCACCACGCTGAACATGCTCAAGATGGAGCAGCAGATCGACTCGCTCGCCCCGATCACGAGCAAGCGCTACATCCACCACTACAACTTCCCGCCCTACTCGACCGGTGAGACCGGCCGTGTGGGCAGCCCGAAGCGCCGCGAGATCGGCCACGGCTTCCTCGCCGAGCGCGCGCTCGTCCCGGTGCTGCCGAAGCGCGACGAGTTCCCCTACGCGATCCGCCAGGTGTCCGAGGCTCTCGGCTCCAACGGCTCGACGTCGATGGGCTCGGTCTGCGCCTCGACGCTGTCGCTGCTCAACGCCGGTGTGCCGCTGAAGGCGCCGGTCGCGGGCATCGCGATGGGCCTCATCTCCGAGACGGTCGACGGCGAGACGAAGTACGCGGCGCTGACCGACATCCTCGGCGCCGAGGACGCGCTGGGCGACATGGACTTCAAGGTGGCGGGCACCTCCGAGTTCGTCACGGCGATCCAGCTCGACACCAAGCTCGACGGCATCCCCTCGTCGGTCCTCGCCGGCGCGCTGCAGCAGGCGCACGACGCCCGCATCACGATCCTGGGTGTGCTGAACCAGGCGATCGACGGCCCCGACGAGATGGCCCCGACCGCGCCGCGCGTGATCAGCGTCCAGATCCCCGTCGACAAGATCGGCGAGCTGATCGGCCCGAAGGGCAAGACGATCAACGGCATCCAGGACGAGACCGGTGCCGAGATCTCGATCGAGGAGGACGGCACCGTGTACATCGGCGCGACCGACGGCCCCTCGGCCGAGGCCGCCCGCGCCGCGGTGAACGCGATCGCCAACCCGACCAACCCCGAGGTCGGCGAGCAGTTCCTGGGCACGGTCGTCAAGATCGCGACCTTCGGCGCCTTCGTCTCGCTGCTGCCCGGCAAGGACGGCCTGCTGCACATCTCCGAGGTGCGGAAGCTCGCCGGCGGCAAGCGCGTGGACAACGTCGAGGACGTCCTCGGCGTCGGGCAGAAGATCCTGGTCGAGATCACCAAGGTCGACGACCGCGGCAAGCTCTCGCTCGCGCCGGTGATCGCCGAGGCCGAGGCCGAGGCGCCCGCCGCGGAGGCTGCCGCCGAGTAACCCTCGCGCAGCGCGATTCCTGCATGCGGATGCCCGCCCCGGACTTCGGGGCGGGCATCCGTCGTCTCACCCCGACCGCGCGGTCTTTTTTGCACGTCGCGAATCACATGAGTGTTGTTTGACCCAGGGAATGTGTCGCCAACAGGAACCTTTGCTAACGATTGTCGAGTGCGGCCGAAGCGATCCGGCCGGATGAATTAATCTCAGCCGGACGGCGGGGTGCGACCGACCCGCCACGGAAGGCGTCAGGGGGAACGATGAACGACGACATGTCTCGTGCTGCGCACCCCCACGCGCGACGGGCGCCCCGCGGCGTCGCACTCGACCACAGGGAGGACGCCGACCGGCTCTTCGCCGTCGACGATGCGGCCCGCACCCGGCCGGTGTCGATCGTCGCGGAGCGGCGGCTCGGCGAGACCGACCTCGCGCTCTACCCCTTCGCCCTCGGCACCGGGCGCCTCGCGGTCGTCGACGAGGACGCGGCGGCCCGGGTGCTGCAGCGCTTCGCGGCGCGCGGCGGCGCCCTCTACGACGTCGTCGACGAGGACGGCTCGGGGCGCAGCCAGCAGATCGTCGGCGCCTGGCTGCAGGCGAACCGGCCGGCGAAGGTCGTCACCGTGCTCACGCCCTCGCCCGAGCGCGACGGCGGCCGTGCCACCGGGGGCGCCCGCATCGTGCGCTCCGTCGAGGCCGCGCTGCGTCGGCTGCGTCTCGACCACATCGACCTCCTGACGCTCGATCTGCGCGGGCAGGACCTGACGCTCGATCAGCGCCTCGGTGCGGTCGACGAGCTCGTCGCGGCGGGCAAGATCCGGTTCGCGGGCGCCGACGGCGTGACCGGTGCGGGGCTCATCGAGGCCCGCGTCCTCGCCGGCGACGGCCTTGCGCGCATCGTCGCCGTGCGTGCGGGGTGGGACGTCACGAGCCGCCCGAGCGAGCTCGCGGAGCTGAGGATGATCGCGGCCGCGCAGCAGCTCGGCATCCTGCCCGATGCGACGCCCCTCACCCTCGCGCTGACGCGCCCCTCGCTGCCGCAGAAGGTGCTGGCCGGCTGGACCCGTGGTGCACGGCCCGACCGCCCCAGCGACTCGGACGAGCCGAGGGCGGCGACACGAGGATGCCAGAGGGCGACCGAGGTCCTCGCGGGCCGCGGCCGCGAGCATCGCATCGCCCTGGCGCTCGACCGCGTGTCCGCGGAACTCGGCATCGCACCGGCGATGACCCAGCTCGCCTGGCTGCTCGCGAAGCGCGGTGTCGTCGCACCCGTGGTGCACGTCACGCGCCCGGAGCAGATCGACCCGCTCATGGACTCCGCCGCGGTGCGGCTGACGCGGGCGGAGATGCTCGAGCTCGACCGGGCGGTGGAAGCGCAGCGCTGAGCGCCGGCCGAGGGTCGAGCGGTCAGGCCGTGAGGCGGATCGTCGCCGTGCCCGAGTCGGCCTCCGCGATGACGCGCTCGACGGCGCGGGCGAGCGCGCGGTGCGCGAGCACGGGGTCGCCGACGTTGCTGCCCGAGAGGGCGCCGTCGCGGAACAGGATGAGGTCGTCGACGGCGTCGTCGCGATCGGGGTGGCCGAGCTCGGTCACCAGCTCGGTGATGAGCGCCCGCTCCCAGGTGCGGTGTCGACCGACCGCCGTGCGCACCGGGTGCTCGGCGTCGCCGAACTGCGCCGCGGCGTTGATGAAGGGGCAGCCGTGGAAGCCCGGCCGCGTGGCCGTGCGGCCGATGAGCGCCGCGAGGGCGCGCAGCACGTCGGCGGGGTCGCAGAGCTGGGCGCGCGCCTCGTCGACGAGGTACTTGGTGCGCAGGTGGCGGCCCTCGACGTAGGCCACGATCAGCAGGTCCTTCGAGCGGTAGTGCTTGTAGAAGGTCGCCTTGGTGACCTGGGCCTCGGTGATGATCCGATCGACGCCGATCGTGTGGATGCCCTGGCTGTAGAACAGCCGGTCTGCGACGTCGAGGATCTTGAGTTTCGACGGTGCCGGGGGGCGGTGCTGAAGAACCGTGGGGATCATGCGGCAAGTCCTTCGGGGGGAGGGGCTGGCGTAAGGATTGCAGGGGTTTGTGAGCGGATTGCGGGGTGGCGCTCAGGTCGGAGTATATCCATGCCCAGCACGGCGTCCCCCTTTGCGAGGACAGAACGTCCACGCGTGTCGCCGAGGCCGGAAAGGGCCCCGACATCAGGCCTCGGCGGCCCCGTCGGTGCGCCTAAAGTGGCAGTGATGAACGGAGCCGTGCCCCTGCCGCTCGACGCCCCCGAGCTGGCGTTCGCGGCATCCGGCGACGCTCTCGTGCGGCGCACCGTGCTGCCGAACGGCGCGCGCGTGCTGAGCGAGCGGGTGCCGGGTGCGCGCAGCGTCACGGTCGGCTTCTGGGTGACGGTCGGCTCGCGCGACGAGACGGGCGCCGACCCGGCGCACTCGGCGACCTACGGCTCGACGCACTTCCTCGAGCACCTGCTCTTCAAAGGCACTCCGACGCGCTCCGCCCTCGACATCGCGGTCTCGTTCGACGCGGTCGGGGGCGAGCACAACGCGGCGACGAGCAAGGAATACACCTGCTACTACGCCAAAGTGCAGGACAAGGACCTGCCGATGGCCGTCGAGGTCATCGGCGACATGCTCACCTCGAGCCTGATCGACCCCGACGAGTTCGACAACGAGCGCCAGGTGATCCTGGAGGAGCTCGCCATGTCCGACGACGACCCGGCGAGCGTCGCGAGCGAGCGGCTGTACCAGGCCGTGCTCGACGGGCATCCGCTCGGCCGGCCCATCGGCGGCGACCCGCAGACGATCCGCGCCGCGACGCGTGAGGGCGTCTGGGCGCATTACCGCGAGAACTACCGGCCCGAGAACATCGTGATCACCGCGGCCGGCGCCGTCGACCACGAGCTGTTCGTGCGGGACGCTGCGGCCGCGCTCGCCCGCGGCGAGCAGGCATCCGCCGCCCCCGCTCCGCGTCGCGCGTTGGAAGCAGCCGATCTCGGGTACCGGGCCTGCGTGGTCACGGTGCAGCGCCCGGTCGAGCAGGTGAACCTGTTCCTCGGCATGCCCGGCCTGATCGCGACGGACGAGCGCAGGTTCGCCCTCGCGGTGCTCAATTCGGTCTTGGGCGGCGGGATGTCGAGCCGCCTCTTCCAGGAGATCCGCGAGCGCCGCGGCCTCGCCTACTCCGTCTACTCCTTCGCCGGCGCCTTCTCCGACGCCGGTCTCTTCGGCATCTACGCGGGGTGCGCGCCGCACAAGGCGCCGCAGGTCGCCGAGATCGCGCGCGACGAGCTGCGCCGCCTGGCCGAGCACGGCATCACGGGGGAGGAGCTGCGCCGGGCATCCGGTCAGCTCTCGGGCGCCTCGGCCCTCGCCCTCGAGGATTCGGACACGCGCATGACACGCCTGGGGCGCGCCGAGATCAGCCTCGGCGAGTTCGCCGACCTCGACGAGAGCCTGCGCCGCCTCGCGCTCGTCACCGCCGCGGACGTGCGCGAGCTGGCCGAGGTGCTCACCGAGACGCCGATAACGCTCGCGGCGGTCGGCGACGTCGATGCCGACGCGTTCGCGGGCCTCGGCTTCGGGGGCGGGGCGGCGCGATGACGCACTACCTCTACCTCGTCCGCCACGGTGAGCAGATCGACGCCGAGCACGGCATGGACGACGGCCCGCTCTCGCCGCGCGGCGTGCGCCAGGTCCGCCTGCTCGCGGACCGACTCGGCGGCGTGCCGTTCACGGGCGCCTACCACTCGCCGCTCACGCGCGGCGAGCAGACGGCTCGCGTGCTCGCCGACCGGCTGCCCGCGGTGCAGCCCGAGCCGTCCAACCTGCTCTTCGACTGCATCCCCTCGGGGCCCGAGCCGGGGCTGCCGAAGTCGTTCGAGACCTTCTTCCACGGCATCAGCGAAGCCCGTCAGGAAGCGGGCAGGGCCCAGATGGACGACGCCGTCGCCGAGTTCCTCGCGCCGTCGCGGGCCGACCGTCACGACCTGCTGATCACGCACAACTTCGTGGTCGCGTGGTTCGTGCGCGAGGTGATGGACGCCCCGACCTGGCGCTGGCTCGGCCTCAACGCGGGCAACGCGTCGCTCACCGTCATCCGGCACCGCCCCGCGAAGAAGCCCGAGCTGATCGTCTTCAACGACATGGCGCACCTGCCCGCCGAGCTGCGCACGGGGCTGCCCGACACGCTGCCGTTCTGAGCAGGGGCTAGCCGAGGTCCTTCCGGTACCACGTCGTCGCGTTGCCGTTGTCGTTGTACGCGGAGACCGAGCGGTAGCCGCTCGAGACGTAGAGCGCGTTCGCCGCGACGAGGCTCGCGTTGGTGTCGAGCACGATCGTCTGCGCACCGTAGGCGGCCGCGCGCCGCTCGAGTTCGGCGAGCAGGGCGCGGCCGGTGCCGGCGCCGCGCGCGGCCTCGCGCAGCCAGAGGTGCTTGACCTCCCAGACACCGCTGGGCGCGCCGTCGAGCACGTCGTCGGGCAGGCGTCGGATCGCGCCGCAGCCGAGGGCCTCGCCGGCATCCTCGTCTCCGTCCGCCACGGCGAGCAGGAACTCGCCGGTCGGGGGAGTGAAGGCCGTCGCGGGCGGCATGTGCGTGACGTAGCCGCCGGGCGTGGGGAAGCCGGCGGCGCGGTAGGCGAAGTACTCGGTCAGCAGGGTCTGGGCGCGGTCGTCGGCGACCGGCACGGATTCGAAGCGCACCTTCCCAACATTAGGGTTGGAAGCATGACGATCCGCGTGGCAGTGGTCGGGGCGACCGGCAAATTGGGCTCGGCGGCGGCGGCGCTGCTCGAGCGGGCCGAGGGCTTCGAGCTGGTCGCGCGGCTCGATTCGAAGAGCCCTCTCGAGGCGATGCTGGGCCCCGCGGATGCCTCGGCCGACGTCGTCCTCGACACCACGCTGCCGCACGTGAGTCAGGGCGTCGTCGAGTTCGCGATCGCGCACGGCCGCAACGTCGTCGTCGGCACCTCGGGCTGGTCCGCGGAGCGGCTCTCGGCCCTCGGCGCGACGCTCGCGCAGCAGCCCGAGCGCGGTGTCGTCGTCATCCCCAACTTCTCCCTCGGCAGCGCGCTCGGCACCGCCTTCGCCGCCGCGGCGAGCAGGTTCTTCGACGCCGTCGAGATCGTCGAGACCCACGGCGCCGCGAAGGTCGACTCGCCGTCGGGCACGGCCGTGCGCACGGCCGAGCTGATCCAGGCGGCGCGCGCCGGGCTCGGACCCGTCTCCGCCCCGCACGTCGACCAGCGCGCGCGGGGCCAGCAGGTCGGCAGCGTGCCGATCCACAGCCTGCGCCTGCCGGGTGTCTCGGCCAGGCAGGAGGTCGTGTTCGGCGCCGACGGCGAGACGCTCACCATCGCGCACAACGTGATCAGCCCGAGCGCCTATTCGGCGGGCATCCTGCTCGCCGTCCGCGCCGCAGCCGAGCGCACGGGCCTCACCGTCGGGCTCGACGCGCTGATCGACCTCGGGGTCGCGCCGGCCGCTCGATGAAGAATCGCTTCGCGGCGCTGCTCATGGCGCTGCTCCTCCTGCTCTACATCGTCATCGCGGGCCAGCGCGCGATCCTGCTGTTCGAGGCCGGTTCGGCGCTCGGCGTGATCGCCGGTTCGGCGCTCATCGTGTTCCCGCTCGTCGGCGTGTGGGCGCTGTGGCGCGAGCTCGCGTTCGGCTGGGGCACCGAACGGCTCGTGAAGCGGCTGGATGCCGAAGGCGGCCTGCCCGAGCAGACCGAGACCCTGCCCTCGGGCCGGGCCGTCCGCGCGGCCGCCGACGCCGAGTTCCCGAAGTACGCGGCCGAGGTCGAGGCCGCCCCCGAGAGCTGGCGCGCCTGGTTCCGCCTCGGGCTCGCCTACGACGCCTCCGGCGACCGCCGCCGGGCGCGCTGGGCGCTGCGCGAGGCGATCAAGCTCGAGCGCGGGGAGCGCGCCTAGGCTTCCTTCGTGAGCATGAGCCCCGAAGCCGCCCTCGTCGACCGCCTCATCACCGCGATCCCGGATTTCCCCGTGCACGGCGTGACCTTCCGCGATCTCACCCCGGTGTTCGCCGACGGGCCCGCGCTGCGGGCGCTCGCGAAGGCGCTGACCGACCCGTTCACGGGCCGCTTCGATCACATCGGCGGCCTCGAGGCGCGCGGCTTCCTGATCGCCGGCGCGGCCTCGGTCGTGTCCGGTGCGGGCGTGCTGAGCGTGCGCAAGGCGGGCAAGCTGCCGCGCCCGGTGCTGAGCCAGGAGTACGCCCTCGAATACGGCACGGCCGCTCTCGAGGTGCACGTCGACCAGCTGCCGGAGGGAAGCCGGGTGCTCATCGTCGACGACGTGCTCGCGACCGGCGGAACCGCTCTGGCTGCCGCGAACCTCATCGAGCGCGCCGGCTGGCAGGTCGCCGGCTTCGCCGTCGCCCTCGAGCTCGACGGGCTGGGCGGCCGCGCCAAGCTCGAGGAGCGCGGCATCGAGGCCTTCGCGCTGCTGCGGTACTGACGCGCGCTCCGGGCGCATCCCGACTGACGGGCACATTTCCCACTGCGGGGCACATCCTCCGGGCCGATGGCATATGCCCGGCAGGAGGAAATGTGCCCCGCAGCCGGGATCGGCGTCAGACCAGGGTCGCCTCGAGGGTGATCTCGATGCCGGCGAGCGCCTTCGAGACGGGGCAGCCCGCCTTGGCGGCGGCCGCGATGGTCTGGAACGCCTCCTCGGAGATTCCGGGGACCTCGGCGTTGACGTTGAGGTGGCTGCCGGTGATGCCGCCCTTGGCGATGTCGAAGGTGACGGCGGCGGATGCCGAGACGCGGGTCGCGGTGTGGCCCGCGGTCGCGAGCTCGTTCGAGAACGCCATCGCGAAGCAGCCCGCGTGAGCCGCAGCGAGCAGCTCCTCGGGGGTCGAGACGCCGTTCTCGCCTTCCGAACGGGCCTTCCAGTTGTAGGAGAAGGTCGCGAGCTTGGACGATTCGAGGGAGATGCTTCCGCTGCCGTGGGGCAGGTCGCCGTTCCAGACGGCGGATGCTTCGCTCGTGAGAGCCATGGAGTGCCTCCTAGGGGTCTGTGGCCGCGCTCCGCGAGGGCGGTCCGCTGCTCAGCCTAGGAGCCGCAGGGGTTACGCGGCAGTCTTCGGGCCGCGTCCCAGCAGCCCGGCGCGCACCCCGATCAGGTACATCTGGCAGCCGAGGCAGTAGCCGAACACCGAGTTGAGGAACGCCGCGACGAAGGCGAACGCGGCGGCGATGATCACGATGACCGGGAACCAGACGCCGAGGATGACGCCGAGGCCGGTGATGATCAGGCCGACGAGCTGGGCGAAGGTCGGCGGCACCGGGTTCTCGAGCTCGGTCGGGGCGGCGAGGCGCGGGCGCACGAGCGTGCGGAAGATCGCGCCGTAGGGGTGCCTCTGCACGCCGGCCGCGGCGCCCCAGAGGAACATCAGCGCGATGAAGAGCAGCAGGATCCAGGCGGCGAGGGTCGCGCCCGTGAGCCCGAGCACGATGTCGACGAGCAGCAGCACCGCGGTGATCCCGGCGGAGAAGCGCGGGCCGCGCGGGTCGATGCCCCGCTGGCCGGGGAGTGCGCGGAGGTCAGGCTGCGACACGGTCGTCTCCATTCAGAATTGACGCGAGGGATGCCTCGAGCTCGGTGGGCTTCGGCGCACCGCCGATGCGCGCCCGCACGACCCCGTCGCCGTCGAGCAGCAGCGTCGTCGGCGTCTGGAGCACGTTGAAGCGCTGGGCGAGGTCGGGGGAGTGCGTCAGGTCGACGTCCACGTGGGCGACGCCGTCGGTGCGCTCGGCGAGTGCGCCCAGGACACGGCGCGTCGAGGGGCAGTAGGCGCAGAACTCGGTCGAGAACTGCAGCAGGGTGGCGCGAACGCCGAAGGGGGCGTCGGTGCGGACATCCGCCGCCGTCACGATGTCCGCCTTCTCCGCCTCGACGGCCGCGACGCTGCCGGTGCGGCGTTTCCAGACCAGCCCGATGACCGTCGAGACGGCCACGAGGGCGACGACGACGAGGATGGCGGCGGAGGCGGGCATAAGGCTGTCAGGTTACGTCGGCGCGGCAATCACAGACGTCGATGTGACGAACCGTGACGCGTACGGCGACGGGTCCGAACCGGTAGCCTGAGAGGCATGTCGACCCCGGAGAACCCGTTCGGCCAGGTGCTCACCGCCCTGGTCACGCCCATGACCGCCGACGGCGAAGTGGACTGGGCCGGGTTCGAGAAGCACGTCGACCACACGGTCACGAACGGCTGCGACGGCCTCATCATCTCGGGCACGACGGGTGAGACCTCGACGCTGACCGACGCCGAGAAGCTGCGGCTCATCGAGGTCGCGAAGGACGCCGCGGGCGGTCGCGCCAAGATCATCCAGGGCGGCGGCTCGAACGAGACCGCCCATGCGATCCAGCTCTACAAGAAGAGCGAGAAGCTCGGCATCGACGGCATCATGATCGTCACGCCGTACTACAACAAGCCCACGCAGGCCGGCGTCCTCACGCACTTCCGCCTCGTCGCCGACGCGACCGAGCTGCCGGTGCTGCTCTACGACATCCCCGGCCGCACCGGCACGGCGCTCAGCTACGAGACCCTCGTGCGCGCGTCGAAGCACCCGAACATCCGCGGCGTCAAAGACGCGAAGGGCGTCTTCTCCGAGGTCAGCCGTGTGCTCAACAACACCGACCTGCTGTACTTCTCGGGCGACGACGCCAACGTGCTGCCGCACCTCGCGATCGGCGCCGTCGGCCTGGTCGGCACGACGTCGAACATCACGGCGAAGCCGTACCGCACGATCGTGGATGCCGTGAACCGCGGCGATCTGACGACTGCGACCGAGCAGCACAAGCTCCTCGAGCCGCTCGTGCGCGCGACCATGACCCACGTCCCCGGCACCGTCGCGGTGAAGTACATCCTGCACGGCCTCGGCCGCATCGAGTCGCCGCGGGTGCGCCTGCCGCTCGTCGGCCCGGAGGACGCCGAGGCGGCGATCATCGAGGACGAGCTGAGCCTCGTCCACGGCGTCGAAGGCGTCGACTTCAGCAACTTCCGCCCCGACCGCAACGCGGCCGCGGGCGGCGCCCTGCCGAAGGTCGCGGGCGCCACGCGCTGAGCCCGCCGGCTCAGGCATCCGTTCCAGACAAGAAGGACACATGGCAGCAGCCGTCTTTGCCCCGCCCGCTCTCGAGAAGGGCACCCTGCGTGTCTTCCCCACCGGCGGAGTCGGTGAGGTCGGGCGGAACATGACGGTCTACGAGATCGACGGCAAGATCCTGATCGTCGACTGCGGAGTGCTGTTCCCCGACCCCGACCAGCCCGGCGTCGACCTGATCCTGCCCGACTTCGGGCCGATCCGAGACCGCCTCTCCGACGTGATCGGCGTCGTGCTGACGCACGGCCACGAGGACCACATCGGCGCGGTGCCCTATCTCTTGAAGCTGCGGAACGACATCCCGCTCATCGGCTCCGGCCTCACGCTCGCGCTCGTCGAGGCGAAGCTCAAGGAGCACCGCATCAAGCCGCGCACGCAGGTCGTGAAGGAGGGCGAGGTCATCACCTCCGGCCCGTTCACGCTCGAGTTCATCGCGGTCAACCACTCGATCCCCGACGCGCTGGCCGTCGCCATCACCACGTGGGCCGGCGTGGTGCTGCACACGGGCGACTTCAAGATGGACCAGCTGCCGCTCGACGGCCGCCTGACCGACCTGCGCGCGTTCGCGCGCCTCGGCGAGAACGGCGTCGACCTGTTCCTGCCCGACTCGACCAACGCCGACGTCCCGGGCTTCACGCCGCTCGAGCGCGAGATCGGCCCGGTCATCGAGAGCGTCATCGCGAAGGCGCCCCGCCGCGTCGTCGTCGCGAGCTTCTCGAGCCACGTGCACCGCGTGCAGCAGGTGCTCGACGCCGCGGCCGCCAACGGGCGCCGCGTCGCGCTGCTCGGCCGCTCGATGGTCAAGAACATGGGCATCGCCGCCGACCTCGGCTACCTCAAGGTGCCCGAGGGCGTGCTGATCGACTACAAGCACGCCGCCGAGCTGCCCGACGACCAGGTCGTCTTCATGTCGACGGGGTCGCAGGGCGAGCCGATGGCCGTGCTCGCGCGCATGGCGAACCTCGACCACCAGATCGAGCTCGGGGCGGGCGACACCGTCATCCTCGCCTCCAGCCTGATCCCCGGGAACGAGAACTCGGTCTACCGCGTGATCGACGGGCTCACGAAGCTCGGCGCGACGGTCGTGCACAAGGGCAACGCCAAGGTGCACGTCTCGGGGCACGCGGCCGCGGGTGAGCTGCTGTACTGCTACAACATCCTGAGGCCGAAGTTCGTCATGCCCGTGCACGGCGAGCAGCGCCACCTCTACGCGAGCGCGAAGCTCGCGCAGCAGACCGGCATCCCCGCCGAGAACACGATCCTCGCCGAGAACGGCACCGTCGTGGACCTCAAGGAAGGCGAGGCCCGCGTCGTCGGCCAGCTCGACATCGGCTTCGTCTATGTCGACGGCTCGAGCGTCGGCGAGATCACGGACGCCGACCTCAAGGACCGCCGCATCCTCGGCGAAGAGGGCTTCATCTCGGTCATCGTCGTCGTCGAGGCGGCGACGGGGAAGATCGTGGCCGGCCCCGAGATCCACGCGCGCGGCTTCGCCGAGGACGACGCCGTGTTCGACGACGTCAAGCCGAAGATCGCGGCGGCGCTGCGGGAGGCCGCGGGCAACGGCGTGCGCGACAACCACGCGCTGACGCAGGCCGTGCGCCGCACGGTCGGCCGCTGGGTGAACACGAGCTACCGCCGCCGCCCGATGATCGTGCCGCTGGTCATCGAGGCGTAGGCGCCGTGGCGTTCCTGATCCTCCACGGCTGGGAGAACCACCGGCCGGAGGGACACTGGCAGCGCCACCTGCACGACGAACTGGTGGCGCGCGGTGAGCTGGTGCGGTACCCGCAGCTGCCGGATGCCGATGCGCCGCGGCTCGACGAGTGGCTCGCCGCCCTGCGCACCGAGATCGCAGCGCTCGAGGGCGCCGGGCCGCTCACGGTGATCTGCCACAGCCTCGCGTGCGCGCTGTGGCTGCGCGCGGCCCAGCTCGACCCGGCGCTCGAAGCGGACCGGCTGCTTCTCGTCGCGCCGCCCGCGGCATCCGTCATCGAGCCCACCGTCGTGGGCGACTTCGCCGTGCGGCCGACGGATGCCTGGCGCACCGGTGCGCGCGAGGCGGTGCTCGTGGCCTCGGATCTCGACCCCTTCTGCCCGGCCGGTGCGGGGGTCGAGTACGGAGCGCTCGGGCTGCCGCTCCAGCTCGTCCCGGGCGGCGGCCATCTGGCCCTGAACGATGGCTTCGGCGCCTGGCCGGGCGTGCTCGCCTGGGCGCTCGACGGCGCGTTTCCAGCGGCGTAGCGCTCGGCTTTGCGGACTCTCCGCCCCCGTTCCCCGGGGATGTCGGAGGTCTCCGCTACGGTCGCCCCATGGCCACGAGCACCAAGTCGTCTTCGCGCGCCCGCGGTGCGGGCGGCTCCGGCTCCGGCGGCAACGCGCGGGCTCGCTCGAGCGCGGCGAAGAACGCCCCCACGAAGAAGCTGCCGACTACGCAGACGGTCGTCATCGAGACCACCGAGCACGCGATGGTCGCCAAGGCGTGGATGGGCCTCGCCCACCTCGTCGGCGGCGCCGCGCGCGCCCTCGGCCCCGAGAACCTCGCCAAGGAAGAGCGCCGCGACGGCCTGCCCTTCTTCCTCGTCCTGCTCGCCGTCGCCGGCGCGGTCGTCGAGTGGTTCTTCATCAACGCGTCGTGGGCGCACGCGCTCGACGCCTGGACCTTCGGCGGCCTGCTCGGCCGGGTCTCGTTCGCGCTCCCCGTCGTGATCTTCGTGTTCGCCGTGTGGCTCTTCCGGCATCCGTCCTCGGTGCACGACAACACGCGCATCGGCATCGGCCTGGTCCTCGCGCTGGTCAGCGTCTCGGCCATGTGCCACATCTTCAGCGCGCGCCCGCAGCCCGTCGACGGCATGCCCGTGCTCGCGCAGGCCGGCGGCATCATCGGGTGGATGGTCGGGGCATCCTTCAGCTTCCTCCTCACGCCGTACGGCGCGACCGCCCTCATGATCGTGCTGCTGGCGCTGAGCCTGCTCATCATCACGAAGACGCCGCCGACGAAGATCGGTGCGCGCCTGCACCAGCTCTACGCGTACCTGTTCGGCGCCACGCTGCCGACCGAGGAAGAGCGCGAGGCGGCGAAGGCCGCCAAGGTCGACAAGACGATGCAGGTCGAGCTCGACGGGGTGGACGAGCCGGAAGACGCCGACAAGCTGCCCTGGTGGCGCCGCAACAAGAGCGGGCGCGAGGAAGACCCCTCGTTCGCAGAGAGCCCGAATGCCCTGGCGGATGTCTTCGGCGACGCCCCGGCCGCGGGTGGTTTCGCGACCGCCCTCGAAGCCGAGCCCGAGCCGCCGGCCGCCGAGCCCACCGGCATCGACGTCTTCGCCGAGCTCGCGAACGCGGAAGAGGCCGTCAAGCGCTTCACGGGCGAGGTCGCGGGGCCGGGCGCCGGCCTGCGCAGCGACAACATGACCGAGGTGATGCCGGTCGTCGACGAGCTGCTGCCGCTCGACGATGCGGAAGAGGGCGGCGAGGCCGCACCGGTCGTGCGTCCGGCCGAGCCCGTCAAGCCGTACGTCCTGCCCTCGGCCAACACGCTGTCGGCCGGCCCGCCGCCGAAGTCCCGCTCCGCCGCCAACGACGAGGTCGTGCGCGCCATCACGACCGTGCTCGAGCAGTTCGGCGTCGACGCGAAGGTCACCGGCTTCTCGCGCGGCCCGACGGTGACCCAGTACGAGATCGAGCTCGGCCCCGGCGTCAAGGTCGAGCGCGTCACGGCGCTGTCGAAGAACCTCTCCTACGCCGTCGCCTCGAGCGAGGTGCGCATCCTCTCGCCGATCCCGGGCAAGAGCGCCATCGGCATCGAGATCCCGAACACCGACCGCGAGACGGTCTCGCTCGGCGACGTGCTGCGCTCGGCCGCCGCGACGGGCAGCAAGCACCCGATGACGATCGGCGTCGGCAAGGACGTGGGCGGCGGCTTCGTCGTCGCGAACCTCGCGAAGATGCCCCACCTGCTCGTCGCCGGCTCTACCGGCGCGGGCAAGTCGGTGTTCGTGAACTCGATGATCACGTCGCTGCTCATGCGCGCGAAGCCGACCGAGGTGCGCATGGTCCTCATCGACCCGAAGCGGGTCGAGCTCACGATCTACGGCGGCGTGCCGCACCTCATCACGCCCATCATCACGAACCCGAAGAAGGCGGCCGAAGCGCTGCAGTGGGTCGTGAAGGAGATGGACATGCGGTACGACGACCTCGCGTCGTTCGGCTTCCGCCACATCGACGACTTCAACAAGGCGGTTCTCGGCAACGAGATCATCCTGCCGGCGGGCAGCCAGCGGCAGCTCAAGCCGTATCCGTACCTGCTCGTCGTCGTCGACGAGCTCGCCGACCTCATGATGGTCGCGCCGCGCGATGTCGAGGACTCGATCGTGCGCATCACGCAGCTCGCGCGCGCCTCCGGCATCCACCTCGTCCTCGCGACGCAGCGCCCGTCCGTCGACGTCGTCACGGGTCTGATCAAGGCCAACGTGCCGTCCCGTCTCGCCTTCGCCGTGAGCTCGGTGACCGACTCGCGCGTCATCCTCGACCAGCCGGGCGCCGACAAGCTCATCGGCCAGGGCGACGCCCTGTTCCTGCCGATGGGGGCGGGCAAGCCGCTGCGCGTGCAGGGGGCCTGGGTCAACGAGTCCGAGATCCAGAAGGTCGTCGACCACGTCACGCGCCAGGCGCGACCCGACTACCGCCAGGACGTGGTGCCCGCCGAGCAGAAGAAGCAGATCGACTCCGACATCGGCGACGACCTCGAGCTGCTGCTCGCGGCCGCCGAGCTCGTCGTCTCGAGCCAGTTCGGCTCGACCTCGATGCTGCAGCGCAAGCTCCGCGTCGGCTTCGCCAAGGCCGGCCGCCTGATGGACCTGCTCGAGTCGCGCGAGATCGTCGGCCCCTCCGAGGGCTCGAAGGCGCGCGACGTGCTCGTCACGGTCGAGCAGCTGCCCGGTGTGCTCGCGAAGATCCGCGGTCAGGACGTGGGGGAGGCCTCGGCTCCCGCAGCGTCGCTCGCTTCGGCGTCCGATCGCCCGACGGCGCCGGCTCCCGCCGACGACCACGACGACCGCTACGGCGAGGACCCGCTCGCGGACGACTTCGACGGCATGGAAGAGGTCGACGCCGAGTCCGACGAGGACGCCTGGGGCCTCACAGGCCGCGACTAGCGCCCTGCCGCCCCGTAGGCTGTTCCCGTGACCGACACCCCGGCCCGGCCGAGCAACTGGAACCTGCCGAACGCGATCACGATCGTCCGCATCCTGTTCGCGCCGGTGTTCCTCTGGCTGCTGCTCGCCGACGCCGGGCACGACGGGCCCCTGCGCTGGGTCTCGGGCGCGCTGTTCGCGATCGGCATCGCCACCGACGGCATCGACGGGTGGATCGCCCGCAGCCGCGGCCTCGTGACCGAGCTCGGCAAGCTGCTCGACCCGATCGCCGACAAGGTGCTCACGGGCGCCGCGCTGATCGGCCTCTCGATCGTCGGCGACCTGTGGTGGTGGGTCACGATCGTGATCCTCGTGCGCGAGGTCGGCATCACCGTCTATCGCTTCGCGGTCATCCGCGGCGGGGTCATCCCGGCGAGCCGGGGCGGCAAGCTCAAGACGGTCTTCCAGGGCGTCGCGATCACGCTCGCCCTGCTGCCGTTCTGGGTGCTGCTGGGCGCCTGGGTGCACTGGGTCGTCTGGGTGCTGATGGCGGTCGCCCTCGTGCTCACCGTCCTGTCCGGCCTCGACTACGCCTGGAACGCCGTCAAGCTGCGCCGCGCGGCGGGCGCGAGGCGCGCGGATGCCTGAGCCGCAGCCCCCGGCATCCGTCGATCTCACCGCAGCCCTCATCGCGTCCCTCGCGGCACGCGGCCTCACGATCGCCGTGGCCGAGTCGCTCACCGGCGGTCAGCTGACCGCCGAGCTCACGCGGCCGGCCGGTGCCTCGGCCGTCGTCAACGGCGGCGTCGTCGTCTACGCGACGCAGATCAAGCACACGGTGGTCGGCGTCGACGACGGGCTGCTCGCCGAGCACGGCCCGGTCCACCCCGAGGTCGCGCGCCAGCTCGCCGAGCGGGTGCGGGTCGTCCTCGCGGTCGACGGCCGCGCGGCCGACATCGGGGTCTCGACGACGGGCGTCGCCGGCCCCGACCCGCAGGGCGGCCGGCCGGTCGGCACGGTGTTCGTCGGCGTCGCATCCGGCGCGGCGACGCACGTCGAGGTGCTGCAGCTCTCCGGCGACCGGGCCGCGATCCGCGCGGCGGCCGTGGTCGAGGCCGTCGCGGCGGTCATCCGCAACACACAGGAATAGCCCGGGTTCCGGTCTCGTTACAACGGTCGAGATTCGACAGCGGAATGCAGGGAACGTGAACTACAGTGCTTCACACGAAGCGCTCGCCTCGAGTGCTTCGCACCGGGGCCGAGCAGTCGGCGGGCCGATCAAGAAGGGGGCGCCAATGATTCTGGTACGTCAGGAGATCGGCGATGTCCTGCGGGACTTCCGCTTGCAGAAGGGCCGCACCCTGAGGCAAGTCGCGAGCAAGGCCAGCGTCGCCCTGGGCTATCTGAGCGAGGTCGAGCGGGGCCAGAAAGAGGCCTCGAGCGAGATCCTCGCCTCGGTCGCCGACGCGCTGGACACCCCCATCTCGGTCATCATGCGCGAGGTGGGCGACCGCCTCGCCGTGCTCGAGGGCCTCGAGTCGATCGTGCCGGACTCGATTCCGGACGATTTCGCGGCGGGTCTCGGCGGCGAGCTGATCGGCCAGCGCTGATCTTCATCTTCACGACGGATGCCTCGGGCTGCGGCCCGGGGCATCCGTCGTTCACATCCTGGAGTCACCATGCGTCTCAGTGAGTTCGACCGCGCGATCGAGCACGAGTTCGGCGCCGCCTACGGCGGCCAGCTCGTGCGCGAGCTCGTGCTGCTCGAGTTCGGCGGCCGCACGGGGGAGCAGGCGATCACGGCGGGCGCGGCGCCGCGCGACGTGTGGTTCGCGCTGTGCGAGGCGATGGATGTCCCGGACTCCCGACGCCACGGCGTCGGTCTCGTGGACCCCGGCCGCCGACACGGCTGATACGAATTTCGAAAGGCGACACGCCGACCGGTTGTCGAACACGGATTCGACCGTTGCTATCGTGGCTCCAGCGACGACTCGGCCAGCACAGGCCGCGGAATCGCGGAGTTCTACACCGATCCGAGCGGTCTGGCAGCCAATGTCGGACCCTGCGCGTACTGTCGCAGACGTCACCGCAGCCGTCCTTTCGAAAGGAATGAAATGCCTACTCCAGCCGATCGCGAGAAAGCCCTCGAGACCGCACTCGCGCAGATCGACCGCCAGTTCGGCAAGGGCTCCGTCATGCGCCTCGGCAGCGATGAGCGGGCACCTGTCGAAGTCGTCCCGACCGGGTCCATCGCCCTCGACGTCGCCCTCGGCATCGGTGGTCTGCCGCGCGGCCGCATCGTCGAGATCTACGGCCCCGAGTCCTCGGGCAAGACGACCCTGACGCTGCACGCGATCGCGAATGCGCAGCGCGCCGGCGGCATCGCCGCGTTCATCGACGCCGAGCACGCGCTCGACCCCGAATACGCGAAGAAGCTCGGCGTCGACATCGACTCGCTCCTCGTCTCGCAGCCCGACACGGGTGAGCAGGCGCTCGAGATCGCCGACATGCTCGTGCGCTCGGGCTCCATCGACCTGATCGTCATCGACTCCGTCGCCGCGCTCGTGCCCCGCGCCGAGATCGAGGGCGAGATGGGCGACTCGCACGTCGGCCTCCAGGCGCGCCTCATGTCCCAGGCGCTGCGCAAGCTGACCGGCGCACTCAACTCGACCAACACGACGATGATCTTCATCAACCAGCTGCGTGAGAAGGTCGGTGTCTTCTTCGGCAGCCCCGAGACGACCTCGGGCGGCAAGGCACTGAAGTTCTACGCCTCGGTGCGCCTCGACATCCGCCGCATCGAGACCTTGAAAGACGGCGCAGAGGCCGTCGGCAACCGCACGCGCGTCAAGGTCGTCAAGAACAAGATGGCGCCGCCCTTCAAGCAGGCCGAGTTCGACATCCTCTACGGCGTCGGCATCTCGCGCGAGGGCAGCCTCCTCGACTTCGGCGTCGAGCACGGCATCGTGAAGAAGTCCGGTGCCTGGTACACGTACGAGGGCGACCAGCTCGGCCAGGGCAAAGAGAACTCGCGCAACTTCCTCATCCAGAACCCCGAGATCGCGGCCGAGATCGAGAAGAAGATCCTGGTCAAGCTCGGCGTCGTGAAAGACGAGGCCGCACAGCTCGACGCGCCGGCGGAGGTCCAGAACGTGGCCAAGCTGCCGCAGCGCAAGGGCGCGTAGCCGGGGTTCCGCCATGGTGGTCCGGTTCTTCCCCTCCGAGGAGGAACGCGAGGGGCGAGGCTCTCGCTCCGGAACGGAGCGGAGCGAGCGGGAATCCTCGCGTTCTCCCCGTCCGAAGCGCGCCTCCGGTGTTGCGCCCGTCGCCTATCTGCCGGGGGCCGCGCCGAGCGAGCGTGCGCAGGCCGCGTTCGCCGCGGTGCAGGCGGTCGCGGCCGCCGACGCCGAGACGGCCGAGAGCGGGCCGGGCGATCGCGCATCGGCGAAGGCGCGTGAGAAGGCGGGCAAGCGCGCGACGAACGTCTCGCTGCACCAATTGGCCCGGCGGGGGATGTCCCGCTGGGAGCTCGAGCAGGTGCTGCGCAAGCGCGAGGTCGACGACACGGTTGCGCAGGCCGAGCTCGACCGCTTGGCGAGCGTCGGCCTGCTCGACGACGAGGCCCTCGCCGTCTCTCTCGTCTATGCGGCGCGAGCCCGCAAGGGTCAGGGCCGCCAGGCGATCGAGCGCGAGCTGCATCGCCGCCACATCGCCGCCGATGCGATCGCGGCGGCCTTGGTCGACTACGACCAGGAAGAGGAACTCGAGCGGGCGATCGAGGTCGCCGTCAAGCGGGTCTCCCAGATGACCGGCCTCGACGACCAGACGGCGGAACGTCGGCTCTACGGCTACATGCAGCGGCGCGGTTACTCGGGTGAGACGATCGGCATCGCGGTCGGCGATGCGATGCGCTCGCGGCACGGCGACTGACCTCCCGACTCGCATCGGGGCGTGTTCCGCGGCTCTCAGCGGGCCCGGATCCAGCGCTACGGGGCCGAACGTAGAATTGAGGCACCATGAGCACCGTCATCCCCAGCCGTGACCTGGGACGCCCGAGCGAGGCGCCGACCCTGATCGCCGAGTCCGACGCGGCGTTCGACGAGGCGGGTCAACGTCGCACCTATGAGGTGCGCACGTACGGCTGCCAGATGAACGTCCACGACTCCGAGCGTCTCTCCGGCTCGCTCGAGGCCGCCGGCTATGTGGCAGCGGAAGGCGGCGAAGAGGCCGACATCGTCGTGATCAACACGTGCGCCGTGCGTGAGAACGCGGACAACAAGCTCTACGGGAATCTGGGCCACCTGGCATCCGTCAAGCGCCGCCACAAGGGCATGCAGATCGCCGTCGGGGGCTGCCTCGCCCAGAAGGACAAGAACGTCATCCTCGAGAAGGCGCCGTGGGTCGACGTCGTCTTCGGCACGCACAACATGGGCTCGCTGCCGAGCCTGCTCGAGCGCGCCCGCCACAACGATGCGGCGCAGGTCGAGATCCTCGAGGCGCTCGAGACGTTCCCCTCCACGCTGCCGACCAAGCGCGATTCGAGCTACAGCGGGTGGGTGTCCATCTCCGTCGGCTGCAACAACACGTGCACCTTCTGCATCGTCCCGTCCCTCCGCGGGAAGGAGATGGACCGTCGCCCGGGCGAGGTCCTCGCCGAGATCCAGTCGCTCGTCGACCAGGGCGCGATCGAGGTCACGCTGCTCGGCCAGAACGTGAATTCCTACGGCGTCGAGTTCGGTGACCGACTCGCCTTCGGCAAGCTGCTGCGCGCGGCCGGTCAGATCGAGGGGCTCGAGCGCATCCGCTTCACGAGCCCGCACCCCGCGGCCTTCACCGACGACGTGATCGACGCCATGGCAGAGACGCCGGCCGTCATGCCCCAGCTGCACATGCCGCTGCAGTCCGGCTCCGACCGCATCCTGCGCGCGATGCGCCGGTCCTACCGGTCCGAGAAGTTCCTCGGCATCCTCGACCGGGTGCGCGCGAAGATCCCGAACGCGGCGATCTCGACGGACATCATCGTCGGCTTCCCCGGCGAGACCGAGGAGGACTTCCAAGAGACGCTGCGTGTCGTCGAACAGGCGCGGTTCGCCTCGGCCTTCACCTTCCAGTACTCGACCCGCCCCGGCACCCCCGCGGCGACCATGGCCGACCAGGTCCCGAAGCAGGTCGTCCAGGAACGGTACGATCGCCTGATCGCCCTGCAGGAGCGGATCTCGCTCGAAGAGAACGAGAAGCAGGTCGGCCGCGTCGTCGAGGTCCTCGTCTCGACGGGCGAGGGCAAGAAGGACGGCGAGACGCATCGCATGAGCGGCCGAGCGGAAGACAGCCGCCTCGTGCACTTCGAGGTCCCCGCCGGCTCGGCCGTGCCGCGTCCGGGCGACGTGGTGACGGTCGAGATCACGCATGGCGCCCCCTTCCACCTCCTGGCCGACTCGCGCGACGGGGCACCGCTCACGATCCGTGCGACCCGTGCGGGCGACGCGTGGGACCGCGAGCAGGCCGAGTCCTGCGGCGTGCCGGCGGGTCACGGCGGTGCGGTGAAGGCCGGCGCCGTCGGCCTGGGCATGCCGACCCGTCGGCCGCTCGACCTCTCCGAGGCCGTCGGGTCGCAGATCCCGGTCGTCACGGCGCCGATCTACGACCCGAGCGACGAGCAGCGCTGAGGGTGACGACGGCGCCGCTCCTCGTCGTGGTCGGCGCGACCGGAACCGGGAAGTCCGACCTCGCCATCCGCATCGCCGAGGCGCTCGCCGAACGCGGTGAGCAGGGCGAGATCGTCAACGCCGATGCGATGCAGCTGTACCGCGGCATGGACATCGGCACGGCGAAGGTCACGGGGTCCGAGCGACGCGGCATCCCGCACCACCTCTTCGACGTCCTCGATGTCACCGAGGAGGCCAGCGTGGCCGCATACCAGCCCGCGGCGCGCGCCGCGATCGAGGAGGTCGCGGCCCGCGGGGCCGTGCCGATCCTGGTCGGCGGCTCCGGCCTCTACGTCTCGAGCGTGATCTACGACTTCCGGTTCCCGGCGCGCGACCGGGCGGTGCGCGCTCGCCTCGAGGCCGAGCTCGACGAGCGCGGCCCGGGGCTGTTGTTTGCACGCCTGCGCGAGCTCGACCCCGCGACCGCGGTCAAGGTCGACCCGGCGAACGGGCGCCGCATCGTGCGTGCCCTCGAGATCGCGGAGCTCGACGAGCGGGGTCACGGCGCCGCGCTGCCCGAGGCGCCGCGGCTCTGGCATCCCGCGCTCGTCTTCGGCCTCTCGACCCCGCGCGAGCTGCTCGTCACCCGCCTCGATGCGCGCGTCGACGGCATGTGGGCCGCGGGCCTGCTCGACGAGGTCGCGGGGCTGCGCGGCGACGGCATCGAGCTGGGGGTGACGGCCGCCCGCGCCATCGGCTATGCCCAGGCGTTGGCGCAGCTGCGCGGCGAGCTCGACGAGCCTGCGGCGATCGCGCAGACGCAGGCGCTCACGCGCCGCTACGCGCGTCGGCAGGTCAGCTGGTTCAAGCGCTACGAGGGGGCCGAGTGGCTCGACACCGAGGCCACGACGGCCGGGCATCGCGCCCGCATCGCCCTCGCTAGGCTGGACGAATGGCGATCACGCTCCGCTTCAGCAAGGGTCACGGCACCGGCAACGACTTCGTCCTGATCGCCGACCCCGATGACGTGCTCGAGCTCACGACGGAGCGTGTCCAGGCCCTCTGCGACCGCCACTTCGGCGTCGGCGCCGACGGCGTCATCCGCGCCGTCCGCTCGCAGTACATCCCCGGCGGCGTCGGCGCCGAGATCCTCGCCGAGAACCCCGATGCCGAGTGGTTCATGGACTACTACAACGCCGACGGCTCGATCGCCGAGATGTGCGGCAACGGCATCCGCGTCTATGTCGAGTTCCTGACGCGCAGCGGTCTCGCCGAGCTCAAGCCGGGGGCGACGCTGCCGATCGGCACGCGTGCCGGCGTGCGCACGGTGCAGCGATCCGCCGACGGCTACGAGGTCGACATGGGCGTGTGGAAGCTCGACGGCACTGAGCCCCTCGTCAACGCCCGCGAGTTGAAGGTCGCCCGGCCCGGCCTCGGCATCGACGTCGGCAACCCGCACGTGGTGGTCGCGCTCTCCGACGACGGCGAGCTCGACGGCCTCGACCTGAGCTACATCCCCGTGCTCGACCCCGAGCCCTACGACGGCGCGAACGTCGAGTTCGTCGTGCCCGCCGAGCCTCTCGTGCAGAACGGCGTCGGCCGCATCCGCATGCGCGTGCACGAGCGCGGCGTGGGCGAGACCCTGTCGTGCGGCACGGGCACCGTCGCGGCGGCGCTCGCCGTGCGCTACTGGGCCGGCGAGCGCGCGCCGAAGGAGTGGCGTGTCACGATCCCCGGCGGCGAGGTCACGGTGCGCATGTTCGAGGGCGACGGCGGCGAGCACGCGTCGCTCTCCGGTCCGGCCGAGCTGGTCTTCGACGGCGAGCTGACGCTGGTCTGAGACGGATGCCCCAGCCGGGGCCTCCCGGCGAGTCGGCTACTGCGGCCGGTGTCGCCGCACCCGCAGCACCCGGAAGCCCTTGCTCGTCGCGGCGCGCGTCGTGCCGAACTCGGGTGGCAGCATCGTGTCGAGCCAGCGCTGCAGCGAGTCCGAGCCGAGGTTCTTGGCGACGACGAGCCATGCGTCCGAGCCGGGCTCGAGGCGCGGCAGCCACTCGCCCAGCATGTCGTGCAGCTCGCTCTTGCCGACGCGGATCGGCGGGTTCGACCAGATGGTCATGAAGGCGACCTCGGCCGGAACATCCTCGGGCCGAACGGCGTTGATGTTGGTGATTCCGAGCGACTCGGCGTTGCGGCGCACGAGGTCGAGGGCGCGTTCGTTGACGTCGACGGCCCAGACCGTGGCGTGCGGCGAGCCCAGTGCGAGTGACAGCGAGATCGGGCCCCAGCCGCAGCCGAGGTCCAGCAGATTGCCGCCGGGCGGGGGCGCCGGGGTGTTGCCGAGCAGCACCGAGGTGCCGACATCCACGTGATCGGGGCTGAAAACGCCCGCCGCCGTGGTGACCGACAGATCGCGCCCGGCGAGGCGCACGGTGATCGGTCGAAGCTTGGGGTCGCTTTCCGGAGACGCGCTGAAGTAGTGGTCGCCGGAAGACATGTGAGAAACGTACAGCACCGACAGAACTAGAGTTAACCCTCAACGATGACCGAAGCGCACACCGACCCGACCCCCGTTCCCGACCGCACCGACGACGACGTGGTCGCCCGCGTGCTCGCCAACGCGGAGTCCCGGGCATCCGGCTACTCCCTGTTCGGCGCACGGGCGCAAGCACTGCAGGACGCCGCCGACGGCTCGTTCGTCGAGTCCGACGGCGAGCAGCTCGACCGCGAGGACCGTGCCGCGCTGCGTCGCGTCCGCGGCCTGTCGACCGAGCTCGAAGACGTCACCGAGGTCGAGTACCGGCAGCTGCGGCTCGAGAACGTCGTGCTCATCGGTGTGTACTCGGGCGGCTCGCTCGACGACGCCGAGAACTCGCTGCGCGAGCTCGCGGCCCTCGCCGAGACCGCCGGTGCGTCCGTGCTCGACGGCCTGCTGCAGCGCCGCCCGCACCCCGACCCCAGCACCTACCTCGGCCGCGGCAAGGCCGAAGAGCTCGCGTCGATCGTCGCCCACCTCGGCGCCGACACCGTGATCGCCGACACCGAGCTCGCCCCGAGCCAGCGGCGTGCTCTCGAGGACGTCGTCAAGGTGAAGGTGATCGACCGCACCGCCGTCATCCTCGACATCTTCAGTCAGCACGCCAAGAGCCGCGAGGGCAAGGCGCAGGTCGAGCTCGCGCAGCTCGAGTACCTGCTGCCGCGACTGCGCGGCTGGGGCGAGTCGATGAGCCGCCAGGCCGGCGGCCAGGTCGGCGGTGCCGGTGCCGGCATGGGCAGCCGCGGCCCCGGTGAGACGAAGATCGAGCTCGACCGCCGCCGCATCCACTCGCGCATGGCGAAGCTGCGCCGCCAGATCAAGGACATGAAGCCGGCGCGTGAGGCGAAGCGGGCCAACCGCCGCCGCAACGAGGTGCCGTCGGTTGCGATCGCGGGCTATACGAACGCCGGCAAGTCGAGCATGCTCAACCGCATCACCCGTGCGGGCGTGCTCGTCGAGAACGCGCTGTTCGCCACGCTCGACTCGACCGTGCGCCGCTCCGAGACGGTGGACGGCCGCCCGTACACGCTCGCCGACACCGTCGGCTTCGTGCGCAACCTGCCGCATCAGCTGGTCGAGGCGTTCCGTTCGACGCTCGAAGAGGTGCAGGACTCCGACGTCATCGTGCACGTGGTCGACGGGTCGCACCCCGACCCCGCCGCGCAGATCCAGACGGTCCGCGACGTGATCGGCGAGGTCGACGCGCGGGACATCCCCGAGATCATCGTCTTCAACAAGTCGGACCTGATCGACGAGAGCACGCGGCTCGTGCTGCGCGGCCTCGAGCCGGGCGCGATCTTCGCGAGCGCGCGCACGGGCGAGGGCATCGATGAGGTGCTCGCCCGCATCGCTCAGCTGATCCCCGACCGCTCGGTGCGCGTCGAGCTGCTCGTGCCCTACGACCGCGGCGAGGTGATCGCCGCACTGCACGAGCGCGGGCGCGTCATGGCCACCGAGTACGTCGAGCAGGGCACCCACGTGACTGCCCGCATCGACCCCTCCCGCCTCGCGCTGTTCGAGCCGTACCGTGTCGCGGCGGTCGAGCGCTCATGAGCAACGTGCCGTTCTCGTTCGAGCTGCATCCGGCGCGCTCGGCGCAGATCGCGGTGCAGCTCCCGGACCGGATCCGCCGCCTCGCCGCCGCGGGCCCCGAGTTCGTCTCGGTGACCTATGGGGCGGGCGGCTCGTCGCAGGATGCCTCGCTCGATGTGCTCAAGCACGTCATCGCCGCGCACCCCGAGGTGCGCGCCATGGCTCACCTCACCTGCGTCGGGTCGACGGTGCAGCAGGCGAGCGAGACCGTGCGCACGTTCATGGAAGCCGGTGTGAGCAGCTTCCTCGCGATCCGCGGCGATCTGCCGGCCGGGGCCTCCGACGACGCGTTCCGTGGCGATCTGCGTTCCGGGGCCGAGCTCGTGCAGCTCATCCAGGCCGTGCAGGCGCAACGCGCGCCGTGGCGTGAGATCGCGCTGCCCGGAACGCCCGGCATCACCCTCGACCGCGACGGGCGCGAGCGCGTCACAGTCGCGGTCGCCGCGTTCCCCAGCGGGCACCCGTCGTCGCGCACGTCCCAGCAGGACATCGACACCCTGCTCGCCAAGCAGGCCGCGGGCGCGAACCTCGCGATCACGCAGCTCTTCTTCCATGCCGACGACTATTTCCGCCTCGTCGACCGGGCCCGCGCCGCGGGCGTCGAGTTCCCGATCCTGCCGGGCCTCATGCCGGTCACGAGCCCGGCCGGCCTCGCACGCAGTCTCGAACTGTCCGGCGACGCCGTGCCCTCCGAACTCGCGATCGCGCTCGACGTCGAACCCACAGCCGAGGGGCAGCGCGAGATCGGCATCGACTACACGGCGCGCCTCGCGCAACGGCTGATCGACGGCGGCGCACCCGGCATCCACCTCTACACGCGCAACATGTACGAGACCCCGCTCGCTGTGCTGGCCCGTCTCGGCCTGATCGGCGCCGACCGCTATGAGGAGCTCGTCGCGCCGGTGTTCGCCTAGGTGTGATGTCCAGGGACGTTGTTTGCTGACACGGCGTTGACCCGCCAGTAGGCGAAGGCCTCCGGTTGTGAAGTGGAGCTGTCTAATTCACCGCTTCATGCAACCTGGAGGCC
>Ga0131853_10003810_pt1 | contig 27057 bp, 19 predicted proteins | sample TergutLab28metaG_FD_92764 | JGI IMG/M metagenome (GOLD analysis project Ga0131853, IMG submission 92764) | Labiotermes labralis P1 segment gut microbial communities from Petit-Saut dam, French Guiana - Lab288 P1 (version 2) (version 2) | ecosystem: Host-associated > Arthropoda: Insects >...
TTACCTAAAACTGTGGCCTCAGCTGGAAATGTAAGGAAAAGAAATTTAAAATTTAAAAAATACGTTTTTTAGGCAATAGAATTTTATATATTTTTCGGAGAACCGCTGAAATATCTGTTTTAGCTATTCTTCCCTTGACGGACTAAGGAAATATCATATAGAGACTCTCGATTCCTCCGCGTGAAAGATACACTGGAAATGTTGGCGAAAGTCGGTAGACTAGAACAGCATTCAACAAAAGGTTGGCCATTCTCGGTTCGTGACAACGACGCAGCTAAAATTTCGCGTGTGAACTGCGAGTGGTGTGAAGAAAAAAGTCGTTAGTGAAGTTTTGAGAAAGTATGGAGAGTGTGTGAAGTAAGATGATTTTTCTGACACTGTCACGTCAAGGCATAACTCCACAAATCTTGAAGCAGAAATTTCCTGTGCACACATCGGGCCAGAAACAGAAACATAAGTAAAATAAATTGAGAATTAACAAACATTTAAATTAACTTCTGTATGTGGGCACTAAACATTTCTACTTAATCTTTTTTTGAACTGAAATATCTCTGATTTATTCGCAGGAAAGTGCAGATTACTTCATTATTTCATTATCTCTGGTTCATTATATGTAAACGCAAATTGTCAAACACGCGCAAAGATTTAAAGGGCCGTCGCGAAGAAAATTCGTGAGTTGAGCACGAAGACTGAATTAAAGGTCCGTAGGATAAAGGTTAAAGTGATTTAACAAAAATTTTTATATAAAAACCCCTTTTATTCCTTGGATGAATTTTTTGAACTTCAAAATAGTTAATTCCATATATGATTTGGATAGACATATGAAAGATTTGGAATGCATGTTCCTCTTTTTTATCTACCTATATGTACTATTTATTAGTTTGTATATATAATTAGCTGAAGGTTCTATTCATTATTTGTTGCACAGTGAACTAATTTCTTTTCAGTAAGTACCCTTAAGTGGTACTTGCACACGCCATTATTTTACTATATTTTATCATGCTTAATAATTCACGTTGTGCTGAAACATCAAATATTGTATTAGACCATGTGATTGTTGTACACTTTTGTGTTGGTTTCACCTTTTGATTCCTAAAAATGTGATTATTTTCATATCCATATGGATTTTGTAATCCTGTATGGATCTACAGAAGGAAAAATAAATGATATGATATGATACCCCAGAATAATAATGACGAATTTATTACTTTTGTTTGAATAAGCACTGGGTCCAAAATCTTGTGTCACAGAGCATTCTATGGTCATATTCAGCTATCTAAAAATTTATGTTTTGTGTTTTTTAAATACACATGGGACAGAAAAAGAGTAGAGAATGAGTTGTAGAAGGAGAAAGTGAAAAGGTGAAGATTGGGATTTTAAAAAAAAAATGGAACTCAAAAAAGAAATTTTTCTGATATGTATTTAGGGGAGGAGCTTGCTATACATATTTTAAAGTGAAAATGAATGACAGATTGGAGAGACAAACTGTTATTAGTGGTTAGTAATTAATGAAAAAAATGTCACACTGTAACAACAAAAGTTGCCATAGAGATACAGATAAATATGTAAGGTAAATACAATTGGGAAATTAAAATTGTAGAAAGGTGCAAATACATAATTTGAAATTAGGTGGTAGTAAATTAGAATAAGCTGTTGGTTAATTGTAAAAGTTGCAACAAGCAATTGTAAACCTATTTGAGGGCCATGATAGTGGGTTTTTTCCCCACCCCTGAGTACTCCTGTGTTTCCCTGTCAGTAAAATTCCACTATTGCTCTTTATTTACATTTCATTCTTCTACCACCAGCACTCTGCAAAGTGTTTCATGACTTACTGATCAAATTTCAGGAGTGTCTTTTGCAGGCCCTTTGGAGCAAAATATGTCTCATAAACTACAATTAATTTTGACAACATTATCAAGCTATACACTAGCTTAATATAGTACTAAATATAAATGTTGTTTTCAAGTCACCTTTATTATTATCATTTTACATTACAACATTGAAGTTTCAAGGCTATTACAACACATGTTCAAAATGCCTGCCATCACACTGTATACACGCATTGAATGTTGCCACTTCATGTGTCCCATTTTGTTTCTGATACCATCAGTAGCTTCATTTTTGGCCTGTACTAACGTTGCCTTCATTCTCATTTGACACTGTGATACACTGTCATCTACATGGAACCCAAAAGAAAGAAATCCAATGGGCTCAAGTCACGTGACTGAGTGGGCCAAGCCTCCAGTCTGTTTCCTCCAGACCATATTCCTTCATAATTTTTGTTTGAAAGTTCCATTAACTTTCTGCTAAATTGTGGAGGTGCCCTGTCATATTGTTGCCACATTTTTCTTCATATGGCAAAAGGAAAATCCTCTAAATGCAGACAAAATTAATTTTCCAGAAAATTCCTAAAATATGGAGCTGGTAATTGTCCCATGATAACATGTGGTCAAGTCAAGTAATTGCCTAATACTCCACACAACTTAGTAACTGAAAATTTCTGTTGAAAATGTTATTACATTACCTGGTGTGAGTTTTCTTGTGCCAAAGGGTGCAAATTAATTGTATCACTAATATCAACCCAGGTAAACTGAGCCTCATCTGTGAACAGAATGTAAGGCAGAATTTCTTACCATGGTTGCAGCTATTCACAAGATTATACACAGTTGTCATGTACTCTCAGTAAAATGTGTTGCATTCTTGGAAGCTAATATGGATAAAAACCATCATGGTACACAATTCTCCCTATCTGTACCTGTGCTACATCAGTCATCTAGGAAATTCTGCTTGTTCTTGTACTTGGGCTTTATTGCACTGCTGCCAGAACATCACCTTCTCCACACCATTGTTTTTCATATTTAACATTTATTTGTGGGAAATAATCAGTCTACCGCAGAATTCTGTGTATGGTTTTAAATGTTTTGCGATGTGGAATTCTGCCAGGTTAGTAGTGTAGCAGCCACACCCATTAACCAAAGCAGTGTACAGGCAGGAACTTGATCAGATTACACCTGGGCTAGCTCATTTGACTAGTGTGTATCTGGACAGTTGTGTCAAAACAAACTATAGTTTGTTAGACATGTTTTACCCCAAATGGCATGTACAGTACATACTTACAATTTGGCCATTACATTGTGGAATATTCAGCATGATATAAGTAATTGACAATATCATTGAATATAACACAAACTCTCTCTCTCTCTCTCTCACTCTCACACACACACACACACACACACAATGTGAATCAGAACTTAACACCTTCAGTTTTTTAAATTTATGGTCATATTTTTCTTTATTTTGAAGGTGTTCATTGCGAAACCAACATTGATGACTGTCAGTCAAACCAATGTGAAAATAATGGTACCTGTGTGGATGGTGTTGAAGATTATTACTGTAATTGTCAAGCTGGGTTTGAAGGTAAAGTAATTTCTGTAAGCAGTTCTTGGACCCTTGTTGTGTTTAAGTATGATATGAGAGGTCTTCAACAGAAGAGCTGTTGAAGGTTATTATGTGTAAATGGAATTGTATACGACATGTTCATTTGGGTCATTTGAAACTAAAGACTAAATTGGTTGATGTATAATTGTGTCAGTATAATTATTCCACTTCTTCATTAATTTTAGTCTCTCACTTTATAGTTATAAATTACATGAAATTACATGTTAAAAGTTGAAGACGGCAGTTCTGCTTTAGAGGTTAGAAGCATTGTGTCTCATAATAGACCCTTATTGACTAACAAGAACTTGTTTTGCTCAGAGATTGCATTTGGACCACACTGTAAGTTTAAAAAACCAAAGAGGAATAGGGAAATAGAGAAATGATTGCTTTTTGTAGTCAGTTCCTTACAAAACACATAAATGCACCCTGTCAGCAGAATGTAGAATATTTTAATTTTGAAACTGGTGGTACAAATGATAACCACTAAGCTGTAAGGGGTTAAATATTAGTTTTATGCTTGAAAATACATAGTGCAAATATGACAGGAAGAGCCATTTTTTTATCTGGCCACTGTCAGTTGCTGCTGTGGGAAATAAGAAACATTTGTATCAGACATTAATATTGTAAGGCAGTTTGAGATGAAACTGTCATGTTGGTGTAATAACACTCTAGATATGCATTTTTAAGGTACCTACTTCATATTTGAGATTGGGCTCACGACTGTTATGGTTTCTTTGAATCCCTCTAGTCATATCCCAGAATTAGACCTCTTCATCAGAGGTGCACAAATTCGGGGAGCCATATCACTATGGTGACTAATATTTGTGTGTCCTCAGTATGGAACTTTCTTTATGTTGCCCTTCTGGCAACTAGAATTTGTACGTGCCTCCTAGTGTTTTGTTCAATCTTTGTAACCCAGCATTATATCATGACTGCTTCTTTCCAGACCATTTACAATCTCTCTTGCATAAACTGTGTTACCTGTCATTACTACTTAACCTGAGGTACTGCCACTGTAACAGAAATAAAAAGAAATACTAAGTGTCTATAAGTGTGACTCTCTGATATTTGTCACTTCAAAACAATTGTAGCAGGAGATGCTAAATTTAAGATGTTTCGTAGTTGTGAAAATTAGTTGGTAACATAAAAAAAAAACAATGAAATGATGTGTGTGTGTGTGTGTGTATGTAAGTTTAAAATAGGTGTCCTCTTAATTGTACCAACTGTTGCTTCCATCATCTGCGTATATGAATCTGCCCTATTGATGGAGGCGGCAGGTTCTCTGAAATGTCATTGCAATTTTATGAGACAGTTGCCATCATAGACATGGCCTTGCCAACCCCAACTTTCACTTGCTTGTTTTTCTATATGGGTTTCAGTCCATTTTCTTGTGTCAAAGTTGTAGGCTGCAATATTTCACTGACTGAGGGGAATGAATGATTCACTATAATAAAATAATTTTGGAATAAATACTGGACCCTTTCTGCTGTACTGACTCACTCATATGAATGCTATATTACTTAAATTGATTTACTGTCTCAGCATGTACCTCATGTTCTCCATATGAAAGAATTCCATAACAATACCCATAATTTTTTTAATACTCTTTAATTAATCTTTCATTAATTAAAGGGCATTCAAAAGTAGATAGTGTATGTGTAATCTAGATTGTCTGAGACCTAACTGTTTTGTTACTAAGGTGACTACTGTGAAGACGAAATTAATGAATGCATGGCACGTCCTTGCCTGAATGGAGGAACCTGCACTGATGCATTCAATGACTTCTCCTGTGACTGTCCACCTGGATACAGTGGCAAGCGCTGTGAATGGGATGTGGGTAAGTTTGTAATAATTGGTTATTTTGGCGTGCATATTGTCCATTGAATGGAATATAATACTATGAAGATTTTATTAAGGTCTGAACCAGTTTACCACTCACTGTCTCAACAGATACTAAAGTACATGACTTTTAAAATGTAGTGAACATAAAAATTCATGGGTGAAAGTAAATTTAAGTTCAGACAGAAGCTGCTTGGCAGACCTGTAAATGAACTACAAATTGTGGACAGTGTACCATGAAGACTGATACATTTTTTGTCAACATGTAATTATTAAGGATATTTTAATATTCCAGATCTTTGTCAGTCACAACCATGTCAGAATAATGGAGAGTGTGATGACTTAACTGACCACATTGAATGCAAATGTCATCAAGGTTATCGTGGATCATTTTGTGAAATGAAAGGTAATACACACTGGTAGCTGCATCATGCTTCAATAGCGTACATGACAGGTAGAGTAAGTTATGAATCACAAACCATACCGCAAATCAGCAACACTGAAAGTTTCCTCTGTTAGAATGCCTCTAACACTGTAAGTGCCTGCAATTGTGTACTGTTGGAAGCCTTCACCCACAAAATTTATAAAATTTTCACCAGTGTATGATCATATTTTTAGTATATATCTTTTCTTTTTGTGCTCTTTTTCACCCCCTTCTAGTATTTAGAATTACCCAGTTTCTGACTTTGATCATCATATAGTGTTCCTAAAAGAATACAGTGTTTGAGAAATTGAATCTTTTTCCGACTTTAATGTGAAATGGTGAGGAGGTAACTACAGTGAGTTGTGTCTGATGCAAATAGCTATTGTCTGTCTTGTCCAGGACTTTCTAGTCCATTAAACTGAGCTAGCCTCTTAGTCTTCTTTACTGAATCAATGCTCTCTCAGTTTGGTTTGTATCAGCTGCGTGCCTAGGATAGCTCAAATGTATGAGCATTTCTTATGATTATGATCTGCTACAATATGACATCCCAAAAGACCATAATCTTCACACACACACACACACACATATATATATATATATATAAACTTTATCTTAATAATTCATACTTGGGCATTTCTTGACTTTAAATTTGCAAAACCAGGGAAGCAGGTAGAGTTTAACTGCCCTACGAGAAGCCCCAAAAATGTATTCTTGTGTGTGTCACTGTGACAAGATAAGGGATCATTTCTTTTAGTACTGCCATATTGTACAGTTGTATTTCTTCATTACCTGACCTCTAGACCAAGATGCAACATTTGTGTGTGTTAAGAGTTGATACAGACATTCAGAAGTTTCTGGTTTTAAGCCTGTCCTCAGTCATGTTTACAGATTGCCACTTTTGTTAAATGGCTTGTACAGCTGTAATTTCCACATGAGAACCTGTGGGAAGACTCTGGATGTCTCTTGGTGCATATAACATTAACATCTCTGTAACAGCAAGTCATGTCTTATGGTCTTCAGAATTTGGTAATATTTTTCTTTTCTCTTTTAGTGCAATGCCCTGTTGAGCTGTTGAAGACAGACAGGGGAAAATTCTTCTGGAAGCCAGTGGCTCATGGAGAGATGTCCAGGTTGCCTTGTCCATATGGAATGAGTACCACTTACGCGGAGCACCTAGAACAGATGGCAAGTGATTCTGCTCGGGAGTTAGGATATTTTCAATTTCATAACCCAACTTCACCAACAAAACCAGATATGAAGATACTTGACTTAGATATAGGATTTTTTCATCACGAGATGATTTCAGATGCAGAACAGAGAGTAAGTTGTGAAGAAAATTTAAGAATTGCAATGTCTGATGTCTCTCATTACGTGACTTTGTATACAGTTAAACGTCCCTATTGCTTCGTACAGTGTCCATAATTTTGTGCTCCTCAAAACACTTGCTTTCTCTGCAGGGACCAAAGGTGTAAGAACCTATGTGCTCTGCAGAGAGAGCAAATCTCACATCACTGGTCCCATCATTTGTTACCAGGACTTCTGTGTTTCAAGGAACCCAAGATAGTGGCCAGTGTCTAAAATAATAGTCATCAGAAATATTTAATCTTAGCATATGTGTTTATGCGCGCACATGCTCACGCGTGTGCATGTGCATGTTCTTTTACTTATACACTTTTGACTTGTGGCTGTGATGTTTTTAGGTTACTCATCAGCCCTTGACCAATATGCCAAAAAACAAGGCATGTTTCTCCCATGATCTCTGAAACACTACGAATCTTAGCTTTCTAAAGCTGGTAAACTGTTCTTTAGAACAGATATAAAACTAAGCCTTGTGCTATAAGTATTGTGACATGCATACGATTTGTCAGTTCAACCCTGAAGTGGGAGGCATTGCATTTCTTCACAATGTTGGTAACCACGTACCAAAATATATTAAATTATAATTATCGTAACCCAGAAGATCACAATACAAAACTTTAATCATGGCTTCTATACATTTATTCCCAGTTGAGATACCCAGATCTAACTGAAAATATGGAGTCTGCAAGACTATTCAAGAATCCAAACAAGGGACATGAAGACCAAGGGAAACATTTGTCAATGGGCCTTAAGACAGACCCAGTCAAACTACATGCTTATCTCAAAGACATTGAGTACAAGCAGGCTCATGAGATAATTGCTCCTAATCACTACAGAGAAAAGGAATTAAAACTTCGCACTGATGAAGGAGGACAAACTTTTGCAGTGAGAAGCTGCATTATCTATAGAAATGGCTCTGTGAAGTGGAGTAAAATGGATGACAGCATTTGTAGAGATGAGGTTAGAATCAATTTCAGTTTTAAGTGTTTTTGATTTTAAAGGTACTCATTAATTTTAGATACCATTGTGTTTCTTAGGTTTAAAAGTACAATTTTACCATTTATGAAGATTTCTAGGACCATATGGTGAGGTCCAACTGAACTCAGGACTTGAAGGTACTTAGTGTGTTATCTGTTGCATTCAAATAGAAGAAAGCAACAGTCATTTATAAACAGAACTCATAAAGCATTCTTAATGTTGCATACATTTCTAGTCCACTATTTTTATACTGTTATTATTGTTGTTTTATTTTGTTGTATTAGCCATTTTTCTGCCAATCATTCAATGCATAGTTCTCTAAGTTAACTTATGCTTATTATTAACTACTCCAATGCATTTTGACACTTGAGGCATCATCTTCCAGCATACCAAATGGATATTACTACAGTCTAATCGCATCGGTAGAAAGCAGCTGCATTCTACCTAGCCAAAAGCTGATACTAGCACGGTGCGTGAAAAATGTCAGTGGGTTCAAAAGTTGGAGACAAAGACAGAGACAGACAATGTTATGATCTCATAAGCATACTTTTACTTTAACATCAGCTAATGAACCAGTAAGTTACAAACAATAAGTTTCTGCTTATTTGCTTTTTTCCAGCAGTCAACGTATGTTGAGAAATTGAGCTTGGACCTGGAACAACTCACTAAAGATCCATGCCAGATTAATGCAGAGGTTTTCATAAATGCCAGCATGCAGATAAGGACGATACTGCCTTATGCTGTGAATAATAGGAAGGTAAAATATGTGTTAACATATTAAATGCCCAAATGTAATGTTACCTTACACAGGCTTGAGTGTGGAGTATCACAAGTGAAGTAGAAAGTGATGTATTTTAAATGCTAGCTGAAATGGTAGAATGAGGAAGAAAGAGACCATCCTTGTGACTTGTTCATGACTGAAATCTGAACATAGCACTTTTTCTGTTCTGCCTTTGCGTTATAAAACTTATTAACCATTTGAAGCTGAACGACCCCTTAATGGGTCACGCAGTGAGGGATTTAAACCGACCGCACTTCCTAACATCCCATTACAGAGTCGCCAATATGTGTCAAATTTGGAAGGACTTTGTTCCCCGCTGCATCTTTGACAGTTATGGATTTGCACTTGGTAGGTCCCATAAGTGTCAAGGCTGCTTTTTGGTATGAGAGTTTCTTCCCCTCCTCCCCACTGTCCCGCCAAAACTGCCTATACTTTTAGGTCATGTGTCAGCTGAGTTCTAATTTTAGAATTTTAGAACACAGCAGCCTTCTGTTTACCGTTCGCACAGGAGCTGAGTGTAGGTTGCATAAGGCTGAATATCAACAGTGGACTATGAAACCAGTATTAATTGACCGGCTGAAAGTTTTCCAGTGGCGTAATGTAAAGCGAACTTACGGATCAAACCAATGGACAAAAACTGGAGATATCCATGAAAATCGACGTTTACAGCTACAGAAGAGCTCATAGGTGTGCCTGTTGTAGTTCTGGGACACTCTGTAGGGACTGTGGGGCCCTAATGTGCAACACACAGTCGTGAAATTTAGTAAAAATGATGTGGACACCTTTTAGTAGTGGAATTTTACCCAGCAATCAAATTGTTGCTTTAGATCTGTTTTGCTGTCACCCTATAAACTTACTCTGTCTTTGAGGAATTAGATTTCTGCAGCTGTGGACCCAGTCATACATAACAATCTGAATGAGTCACTGCAGTACAAGGTGCAATGGCAAGAAAATAAAACTGGATGAGTTAGCCATCAGTGAAATTCTGGTTGCTGACACAGACTCGGAATCAGGTGTTGAGGTTAGCAATTTAGAAGACGAATTTTATGAATTTGAAGAAGAACAAGAAGCCTCAGCACAAGCAGATGAGCCCCAAGCTGCAACAAGTGGCGGAGGATCACCAACCTGGGGACCGCCTCAAGGAAGGAACATAAAAATCCATCCATTTTTTTGGTCCAACAAAAGGCTTGAAAAACAGTGAGGCTCTACACATCAACAAAGACAGCTCACCACTGGCTGTGTTGATGCTGTTTTTCACATAAATTTTTCAGCTGTTGGTGGAACAATCAAACTTATACTACCAGCAACACTTAGACAGACAAGCTGGACCTAGACGCCGACTGCCTGACATTACGTAGCCTGACATAATGACCTTCACTGTCTTAGCTCTGCAGATGGGACACAACGTGAAAGACACACTGCATGACTACTGGTCTAGACTCAAACAGCTGCACCCTCCGTTTTACGGCGAGACCATGACACGAGACAGATTTGCACACATACTGCGGTTTTTGCACTTTGCGTACAATTCACAGAGACCCGACCCAGACGAGGAATATGACAGACTATAGAAAATAAGGACCGTCTTCAACACCCTGAATCAGGCTTACCCTAAATTGTACAACCCCTCGGAGCATTTGGCGGTGGACGAGGTAGTTGTAAAATTCCAGGGCAGGGTTATTTTCAGGCAGTACATTCCCAAGAAAAGGAAACATTTTGGCATTAAATTTACAAACTGTGTGACGAATCAGGGTATACTTATGACATGAGAGTGTACTTGGGTAAAGACTCATGCTCTGCCACTGATGACATGACTGCAACACATGCAACTGTTAGACATTTGACTTGCAGAGTTGAAGACTTAGGACACAAACTATTTATTGACAATTTATTTTCATCGCCCAGACTTTTTGACGACTTACTGAGACATAAAATACATTCATACGGGACAGTATGGCCCAACAGAAAAGACATGCCCTCTGACTTCGGACCCAAAAAAAACTGAAATTGACAAAGGGTGATGTAAAGGTGAAGACCAGGGAAATTTGACCACGTTAGCTTGGAAGGACAGACGAGACGTTTACATGCTGACTAACATGGACCCGCCACCAGAAGAAGGGAATTTTTGTGATGACAGCAAACAAGCTGTGAAGCCTCAAATCGTGGCACGGTATAACCGGCACATGGGTTACGTCGACAATTCTGATCATATGGCGAACAGCTATGACATGTGTCAGCATAACTTAAAGTGGACCACGAAATTGTTTTTCCACCTTCTGGATCTAACAGTACTCAAGAGTTAGATTCTGTTATCTTCATGTGGGGCTAAATGCACCCACTGAGATTTCAGATTTCTTCTGGTGAGGAATTTGATCGAAGAAGCTGGAAGAAGCCAAGATCGCCCCACCTCCAGTTTGGTTGGAGGGCCATGTGTGGCTGCAGCAAATGTTATGAGATTGGACAGCTGCCGTAACCAGCACTGGCCAGCAAAATCCGCTGCCATGTTAGTTCAGTGCGCGGCCAGTGAAGGGGTACCATGTACAAGTGCACAAAATGTAATGTGGGTCTGTGCGTGGTGCTTTGTTTTGCCAATTACCACAAAAAAACAAATTTGTAAAGCCGGAAATTACAACTAGTGCGTGCGTGCGTGTGTATGGTGACTGAAGAGCGACCCAAGGTGCCACGGAACCTCTGCAGCAGCCACAATTATGTGAGCAATAAAATATTTACACTACATTTTATACATTGCATGCAATAGGGAGGCCTAAATTTATTACAAAAATACGTGAACATTTTTTACCCAAGTGAACAATTCATAAACACACTGCAACATTTTATTTCCTTACATTTGGAGGAAAAGTCTATAAGATATGATTTTTTTTTCTAGGAGTAAGCATTGAAAATTAAAACCCCACTCGAAAAATCTCAGCACAGTGGCACCATGCAGGGGGATTTAAATCTGGCGTCAAAGGGTTAATTTTGGGTGAACAAGCTGCAGTTATTTTAATACATAATATTTTTAACATTATAACAATTATACACAATGTCATAAGATCTAATATAATAACTGTAAGTAATTCCTCATTAATATATATTTTTAAAACAATTCTTACTGTATTTTAATGATAACAAAAGTTTATAAATTGTAAGAATTAATGGAAGCAATCCTGTGGTTTTAGTTTATATCATGGTGGAGTGTTACTGATGATGACTTAAAATAAGTTGAAATATGTTATATGATAAATGGTTTTTATTTTGCATCTTTTATTTATGGATATTACAAATGATTGAGTTGATATTAAAAGATGAAATTTGAGTAGTGGGTTAACTGTATCAGTATTCTGTTGCAGTTTATGTGATTTGGCACTAAACATTAACATGCCAGTATTAGAACTATAGCTTTGTACCTGAAGTTTCCATGTTCAGTTCCATAAGTTTCCAGCGTATGGGAATGAACCTTGGACTGTATTTTTTTACTTCAAGGACAATGGACACTACAAACTGACTTAGGTACTTCTGATTTCAAGACTGTGTGTGCATATAGCAATGTCAGAACTGTTTAGGCTGCTACGTATTCACACACAAATTTAAGAACAGAACAAATATTACTTTTGTTATTCACATGTGGTCTGACATCAGTAGCATTGTGTTGTTAATAAGTCTCCCCATGCTGCTACACTCATCTGCTTTTTCCATAGTTGCATGATTTCAGGCTTCAGCTGCAAAGTAGCTGAGAACTGCACTCTTTTGGTTTATTACATAGCGAGGGTGCAGTTCTTGTTCATAGTTGATTTCTCTCAGATGATACGTTCTACAATAAGAGGAGTTATTAGTAGAAGTATTCAAAACTTGTAAACCACTGAGCACCTGTAATGAACCCAAGTGTATGAAGAGTACAAGGCAACTTCTTTACCTCCTCAAGTAATTCCATGTATTTTTACAATGTACGTTTGTTTTGTTACACTGTGGTATGCTTTCTTCAAAGTATGACACAGAGAGTTAAATTCAAAAGGATATTATGTTGTTTAAGAAAGTATTTAAAATCTAGATAGATGTATGACAGTTAAATTTGTGCCATTTCTACAGCCATGGTTGAGAATTATGCCCTGTTCACACTTGGAAACTGTGTTGCAGTCTCATGTGTGGAATTCTTCGTCATTATGTCCAGAATTGTTTTTATCACAGAATCTGCTAACTGTAAATGTTTAGTGTTCAAAAAAATGAAGTAAAATGTATGACACTCATACAAAACACATAGTACAGGTGACACAGATATATTAGGGAACTGCCATGTAGTTTTGTCAGTGTGCTGTTTATTGGATTTGAAACAGACACCAACATTAGCGGAAATGTACAGAATAATTATATTTGATAAAAATGGTGGTAAAGTGTCTGAGTCCCTCTTACAAGAATACAGTTTAAGGTACTGGAAATTTAGTGATTTTTGTACCCCTTCTCTGACTGTTTTGCTGTCCTTGTAAAATATCTCCAGCTGACAGGCATCAGAGGTGCAGTTACAGCTCAAAGCAATGCCTTCCCTTTACAATCCTCTCAACACCAGGTTTAACCACAGCAAAGACCAGCAACTGCTTATTGAAATGTCTTTAGCTTTTAAACCCAGCCTGATAGTTAAGAGTAATAATCTCCCAGATCAGCCACATAGGTACCATTGCCTTCACACTTATATAGCTCATAGTGCCAGAATTGAAATGTGTGAACTTCTAATTTGAAATTGTGGTCTTGAGAGTTATAATATCATGTATTCTTATGTGTGATGACTATTGTTAGGGAGTTTGCTGTCTGTAACTCCAGGGTATTGTGATCCACAAGACCACATCAAAAGTTGCACTATGATAGTAACATCAAATCTTATGTATCCATATTATTTCCAGATAGCACAGAGTATGTTTTCTGTGTTAAGCAACCTGATGGCTGTTGATGACGCAGTACTTGAAGAAGCAGACAAATATGGAAGTATAACAAAGGATTTGATCAAGGTTATTGATGTATATGCATCTACAGCCATACTGCCTCCTAATAGGACAATTACAATAAATTTAGATAACTTGGCACTGGAAACAACAGAGGTCTACTCCATCACATATACTGGTTTTGCAGATGGTCTGTCAGATCCACCACTAGTAATGAGAAACCTTGGCTCAGGCATTCTCAGTAACAATGGTGATGTGACTCAGGTATGCTAATCCTAAAACATAGTTTCAGCTGTACATACTGTCATATATCCATATGGGTACTACTGCCACACTAGTGATTTGCATTTTGCTATTGATTGTAACAAATTGTTATTAATTTCCGTTATATAAATGTATGATGCTGTCATGTGGTATTTGAATGTTTCTTTGCCATAGGAAATCAACATCACTATACCAAGAGAGGCATTTGAAAGAGCCTTCAGGCAGTTACATAATGTTAGAGTCCAGTTTATATCATACAAAAACAGCAAGTTCTTTCGACCAAACAACAGCTCTTCAAGTTCTCTCATGAGTTTGAGCACGAAACAACCAGTAATTTCAGCTGCCCTCTTCAACTTGACCATCGACAATTTGACAGACCTGCTGGTATATACTTTCCACAACACAAATGGAAATGAAAAACAAATATGTGTTTATTGGAATATGAACAGTAAGTTTCAATTTTACATATAAAACCAGCACATTATTAAGTAGCTCTTTATGTTGTAAATTACCCAATCTAGATAAAACATGTCCAACTCTTCATGTATGTATGCAGATGTAGGGACAATATCCTATCCGACAGTTTTTGCTAGTCATTTTCTGTCAACTCACTTAACATATAAAACCAAGCCCACTCAACAGCTCGATTCAGTGTTGCATATTGCTGAAGTTGTTTCTTCCCTCACTATGAAAACTTCTGTCATTAAAAGAGAATCAATGTCATTTTCAGCAAGTCAGTGCAACAGCTCAGAATCCCATGCATATTTTGGAGAGCATTTTTTGTGACATAATAATAAGCAGGGGATTGTGGACTTAAGACTCACCAGATGTGAGCCTGTGCAATTTTTTTGCTTATGAGGCAGGTTAAAGGATAATTTCTATAGTAATAATCCTTCCATTGAAGACTCTGTAAGAGAGCATTCAGAATATAGTATTTAAGTTTCACCAGCAGAAATTTATATAACCAGTAACAAAAATACATTGTACCTGCTGATATCATTTATGTCAAATTATTTATTGAAATTTTACTTGTTTGAGATGGTAGTAAGTGTGACTGTTGGTAACCATTTAGGAAGTGAGGAATAAAACAGCATTGCCTTAGGAAGTGAGGAATAAAACAGCATTGCCAGTAAGCCAGATATTCTTACTTATGCGTATTTGTTGTGTGTTACATAGTAAAATAATGAGCAACTTAATTTTTTCCCCATGTAATGCCCAGAGCAATTAACACACACATGTCCCAACAATTACCCCTCTTTGATTCCTGCTGAGAATAAATGAGGGCTGAGCTTTGGTCAGGCTGCAGAGTGTTGTGGAACATAATTACTTATACACTGTACAAGCCCATGGTCAAGGAACTGAAAAACGAGAGTGTCCTGTGTGTTGCAAGATGCCATCACAAGCAACTTCCCAGCAGAATGCTGGAAATATCCTGTCCTTACATATTTCAGTTTTCACCTTGCACCTAGCAATTTCCATTTTTCTGCACCCATAAAGAAACACTTCAAAGGAAAATGCTTCTGACATGAAACTAAGGTAAAAGCTAAGGTTCACCATTGGTTGTAAATACTGAGCCCTTATTTATTGTGTGCTGGAATTGTACTCCCCCAAAAAATGGGCCTATTATGAAACAAGGTGCATATATAGTTGTATTGTTTAAGAGAGCAGGTGTTACTAGCCTAAGTGTGTACTGTCTTTCAGAGTAGGTAATATTTTAATGAATATCTTATGTTCCGGAGTTGTGTGTAATGTCTACATTTATGATCAGTTTTACTGATTTTCTGAAATTTATTCATTGTCTGCTATCCTGGGCAGAACATGTTTCAAGTGCTAGATCTGTTCACATCCTTTATAGAAAAGTGGAGATGCAAGTTCTCAGATGGGCCTGTTAGAAAGACCTAATACCAATCACTGCCTGGTAACCCTTTAAAGCACACTTCAAAGTAAGACATTTAAGAAGTCTCTATGAGAAGTACAATTTTTTTAATGCTCTTTGTTTTGATGGTCACACAAAACAGGGTAAATTATAGAGATCTTTATTGTTACAGCTGGTGGGGTATTTAGTAACTACTGTGCTTTTGAAGGGTTGATTATAGTCCTACACAGTCTATACAATTCACAAGGAGATTGTAAATTATAGTAACATAATTATTATGCAAAATAAACATAAAGGACATAAGTAGTGCTCTTGTGGTCTGTCTGAGATACAGTTTTATCACAACAGAGTATCATCCAGCTTGCACAAAATAACGCTAGCCTCTGAATATATTTGCAGTGTCTACTATCACAAAAGTAAAACAAGAAGTGAAACACAACTGAGTTCCAAATCTGGCATTTCTTGGTTGTTGCATGGCATCAACTGGTTAAAATTTGCTAGAATTTTGAGATGCCTTGCCAGTACCGTCATCTCAGTTTTGTAAAAATGGCTGCTGCAAATGTTTTGCATGAATATACAGATTTAGGCACAGGGAGAGTTTAGTTGTTCAAAGGTGTTGATTGTGGAAACCTCTCTTCATCTCCCTTGCAGTAATCAGACTGATGTACCACAAAACTGTACTAGTCTGCTAACTTAAAGGAATTTCCCACGCTCTTACTTTCCCTGCCCCACCCCCACCCCCACCCCTACCCCCTCACCCCAGTAACTTTTCACACTCCAGTCACTTGGTTGGTATGCTCACATCTATGAACAACTGGTATCTGCCATGCCTTATATGTACTTATCCAAACCATTTTATCTAGCCATTCTTCTGATAAACAGATGATTGGACCAACAAGACATCCTGAAACTCTAGTGAATTTTAACCAGCTGATGCTGCACAGCAACCCAGAAACTCAAGATTCTAGCATACATTGTGGCACAATCCTGAAATTTTGTGCAACTGAGTCCTCTCTGGCTTATCCAGTGTGCATATTGTGCTGATTATTTTTTAGACCAGGAATGGATGGATGATGGAATATCAACAAACCAGAGTGCGGAGTGGATCCAGTGTGAGTCAACGCACTTGACAGCATTCTCAGTGCTTCTTGATCCCAATACAGTCGAGCCAGTACCAGATATACACAAACAGGTCTTAAGTATCATCAGTTACATTGGATCAGTGTGCAGTATTGTTGGTCTGTTCCTGACAATTCTTACTTATTCAATGTTCAGGTGAGTTGCTGTAAAATTGACTGTGCTCACTGTTGTTGATCTAATCATAACACTTTGTATCTTATTTCATTAACAGACACTCCGTAAATTATGCAGTTTCAAGTTATGTGAGTTCAGACTTAACAAAAAAAAAAAAAAGGTACTTTTTTTTTTAAATGCTTGCCAAACATTTCTTTGTGGAATGGAAAGCACAATGAGGCAAAGATGGCTATAACACAGGCGACAGGGCAGTCATGTTGCTGCCAGTCAGGTTCATTTGTGTTCAGGTTTGAATTTCAATTGCAGTTGACCAAATGTGTAAATTCCATCTTGCACAAAATGTGATTTCTTTTGGACTTTACAGAAGATAACTGTTGAATAAGTTTGGGAATGTCTGTGTTTTTGTAATATCATATACACTTTAAGCACCAAAACACCCAACTTTTTGACACGTTTGTGCCATGAAGAAGCTCTGTTAAAGGCCAGCATTATGTTAGAAAATACACAGACATCTGAAGAGTAATGAAATATAATTCTTAAAATAAACCAGAAAAATAATTTATTGTGAAAATTATTCAGCATGGTCCCCTTCAGTCTCTTTGCATTTGTTACATCTTTCTTTAACTGGTTAAGGTATTTTCATATTCCTCCAAAATACAATAAAACTGCTTCCCTTTCAGTTTTATTTTTAAATTCAGAGAGAGAAAAATGTCAGCCAAAGCAAAATGGGAAGGCCTTGATCTCAGTTACCCCATTTTTGCATAAGAAATATTCAAACAATTGGGCTATGCAAGAGCATTCTGCTGCAGCAACAACTAGGTGTTTTTATGGAAGTGTGATCCTACCTGTCACATTTTTTCAACAGTTGTTTGTCACTTCCAAATAAAACTTGGCATTGCTAGATCTGGCATTGCTAGATCTTCCTTCTGGAACTTTTTTTTTAACTATTACTTAAATGGATAGAAATTATTAACACTGCTTAGAATTTCAGTTTATTGGAACTTTTTTATTCCCTTCTCACAGACAGAGAGCATTGAATGCCACTGAGTGGTGTTCAGAACAGCACAACTTATTCTCAATAACTGTCAAACCTAACAACAAGAATTTAATATCAGTCATTTCCAGAAGAGTTCAATACACATCCATTCTCTGTTTTCTTCCAGTTCCCATCAATGATAATGGCACAAAACGAGCACACATTTTTCTTGTAACAAAATTGTCTTGTATCTTTTCCAACATCATACTTACTTGCCAACATTTGAAAAGTCAAACAACTGTCTTCAGAAATCAAGTGACAGACACGATTAACCATGTCTGGTGCTCTTGTGTTTCTTCTTGGTTCAGCATCAGAGTCTTGTGGAACTGCTTGAAGTCAAGAATACCAACAATAAACTTGTGCTCAGGATAAACATTCATCATCATAAGCAGTTTTTTTAACACATTCATCGCCTCACTGGCACTTTGTCCAATCTGCACACAAAATTTAGTAGTGTAACACTGTCCCATTATGACCAAGGACATTGACATGTCCTTTCAAGTCACATAGCTTTAAATGAATATGGCTAATTAAATGTTCTTGTTTGCATTTGAAGGATGGAAAGTCAATTTCTTATATGAGCATGTACGTGCTTACTGGCTGTAGTCCTAGAATATGACTAAAATCATTTCATTAATTTTCCAACACACTGTGTATTTATCCAAAATTTATTCTTTTCCATGGTAATGAAATATTGTGACACATCTGTAATCTTTCTTTATATGCTATTGCATATTTTCTTGTTCTTTCAAAAGATGGGATATTTGTTTAATATTCTTCATACTTATTGCTGTATTTTTCTTTAAAATTTTAGGATTAGTACACTCAAAAATGATTACTACTATGAGAATTGAAGTTCTCATGGCAGTGAGTAATGGACTTTGGTCTAATGGGATGGATGACATGTTTATAGTCCAGTTGGTTATCATTGCAAAGAAACACTGCCCCATCTTCAGTCTTCACTGAAGATAGATGTTGTCGGATCCCCACGCCATACCACATACATGATGTAACACCTCAGAAGGCTGTAATCTTGTTAGTTAGAAGAGATAAACAGTGAAAATTGTTAGTCCATGAGAGGATTAGTCTCACTTATTCTAGGTATTTTAATTATTAACGCACTAAGGAGAGTTCATCTGATTAGGGGAAGATAAACTTGCCCAGTACTAAATTAAACACCAGATCATGATAACAAAAACATAATGTGTGTAGCTCCTGTAGATGAACGTAAGTGGTCAGCTTCATGCCCTGGTCATTTACTCCTGGTAAAGGGGCCTTAGGTGGCTTTAGGCTGGGAGATTGGCTGGGTTCCAGAATTAGTCTGATGCTGAAGAAGAGAAAAATATTATCTCTTCTGATAATTTAAAACTTGTTCCCCAGTCATCCATTCATTATGTGACCTAATTTATAATTACACTAAGGATTTTATGTAAGGTGTTTGGTACACACTGGCAATACTGATTCATTACATACAGGAGGCTTATTGTTTGTTGCAGGTGTCTGAACCGTGATCGATCAGGTAAGATTCTTTTGAATCTCTGCATATCATTGCTCCTGATGAACTTGGCATTCCTGCTGGTGGCAGTTCAAGAGTATATGGACAGAAGTTTGATGGTGGTTATGGATGTGTGCACTGCTGTTGCTGTGCTCATGCATTACCTCGTTCTTACATCTCTTATGTGGATGCTGGTGGAGGCAATCAACATGTACCAGCTCCTCATCACAGTGTTTGCCACTTCAGAAACCAAGTTTATGTGCAAGAGAATGCTTGCTGCTTGGGGTATGTATCTGATACTGGTATATTGCACGTAGGACTACTACTTCTCTGGTATTTAAAACAAAAAATAGTGATTTGCAAACTGGATCTATGTTCACCCTCAGGTCAAGAGATGGCAAGGCACCTACACATCTGGGTCTCTTAGAAACAACCACACTTATTCACTGGACCATTTCACCTGATGATGCAAACATCCAGTTTCTGGTCCTTTTGTGTTCTTTGTAGAGTATCAAGTGGTAATGGAACAGCAGTACTGATATAGGCTATGTACAAAGAGCATCATGAAGTATAAAAACCAAATGATGGTCCAAAAAAATCTTAAGGAATTACAGAAACAAAAAAATTAAAAGTGTCCAAAATTGTTGTATTCAGTAAGTGTTTGACAACAAGTTTCATAATTCTTTTCCTCTCATAACAATTATGCCATTACACGTAGCACAGATAACAGAAATTCACCAAGTTACCAGAAAGCAAAGTCATTCATGATGAATATAATAGTGACTCCCTGTAAGTCAAACTAAATTCCCTTCTTGTGACTTCCCATGAATTGTGTGATAACATCACAATTGTAACACATTAAGGTACAGTGTACCATACAGGTTTGTTTAGTACTAACACACAAGACTTGTATTCAGAAGGTGCCTGTTCCAAAATTTGGCTGGGAAACCAGTCATCCTTACTGAGGATTTAAATAGTTTTCTATTGTCCCTCCAGACAAGTGCCAGGAAAGAACCTTAGTTAGGTCATAAATGGTTTCTTCCAAATTCTCCGAAATTCATCAGTCACTAATCACCGTAGCAGTGACATGATACAGTCTGAGGTACAGCGCCATGCCATAAAGTAGAACACAATTAATTACAGCAGTACGCTCTGGTATGTTGTGTTGCACGTAATTATTGAATATGTACCATATGAGAGGGAAAAGCAAGACAAGATGGTACAAGATATTTGTAATTATTTCATTATGTGGTTCAATAATAGGTGCTGTAAGCCCATACATGTGCATGTGTACTTGCATGATCAGTTATAATGCAGGATGTTGGGGTGTGCTAGAAATGAAAAGCTGAAGCCTATATGTGCAGGAACACATTAAATGCGCTGTAAATTTTACGTTTTTTAAATAATTAATTGTTAATTATTTATTTGCTGTGTGTGTCACATCTAAATTTATCTGTTGCATGATGCAGAAAAGTGATAGTTTTATATAAAATATTCATATCTCTTGTCATAATAACGAATGAAGAAAAGTTTGTGTAGGTTGTGTAACACATATCTCCACTATCCACTGAAATGAAATAATCATGAAAGATCACATCTTTCATATATTGTTCATTAAATGATTGAAGGTATGAATTAGAGACATATTATGTCATACCTTTACAAATAACCATTGACTTAGGTTTTGAATGACTTTGCTAACACTTATTTTGCTGCTTTCTTAGACTGCTGTAATTTTAATGTACCTTGTATTATGTAAAAAGGTAAAGTGATCCCGTTACAGGCCCGGTGTGGCCTACAGGGTGGGTAGAGGTATAGCTCTACTCTTCCATGACCATGACACTAGAAGGGGGTGAGTGGTCAGCAGCACGCCCCGGCCGCACTTTACCCCTGGGAAAGACCCATTACCCATTTTACAGGAGGCTGGGTGGGCCCCAGGGCCGGTCTGGATGGAAAATCTTGTCTCCACCGGGATTCGATCCCGGACCGTCCAGCCCGTATTCAGTCGCTATACCAACTGAGCTACCCAGCCCACTTGTATTATGTAAAGATATTAAATATTATACATGTGTTTATGTGTAATAAAATATTACATATGCTGTCACTAAATTTGCATCAAAGAAAGAAAGAAAGAAAGAAGGAAAGAAATAAATAAATGCATGAAAAAAGAAAGAAGAAAGGGAAGGAAAGGAAAGGAAAGGAAAGAAATGGAATGGAATGGAATAGGATTTGGATGTCGATGTGAGACAGCCACATTCCCTCTCACCCTTCCTTCATTACATACTTTCTTTCCATTAACACCAATAGGAAATTGAGAACTTACAGAATGTGAATTACATAAATGACAGGACAAATGACAAAAAGTGACAGTAGTGGAAGGCAGAGAAGGGGAGCAATAGCTGCCAGACTGCTGGATGGGGAAGAATCTCTGTCCTTTCCTTCTCTGGTCTAATATTAGCTCCACTTAGCTTTCACTGTCAACAGACATACTCAAATTTTTCATTATACACAGGTTATTCTGTAGTGGTTGTACCATATTCAGGGCTTGGTGAGAAGTAACTGATTGCAGTGTTTCCATTTCAGGATTACCTCTTCTCATTGTGGGAGGCACAGCCATTTATGACCTGCAGTTCTACATTGGAGCAAATTCAGACTATTGCGTGGTGTCGACCTCAGAACCAGTTCTCTATTATGTTACATTTCTGGGACCATCATGTCTCATCTTAGCTGTTAATTTAGTTGTGTTCGTTCTTGTGAGCAGAGTTCTGTTTCAGAGACGCCACAGCCATGCCATTGGCAAAGTTGCAATAAATGCTGACACTCCAACTATAACTGTAGCTCAGGTGAGGCAACTTGCGGCATTTGTGTTTTGGTAATACAGATCTGCACTCTTACACAGAAATGCAACCAGAATATTACAGCTCTGCTTTCTTATGTATAGGTCTTTGGTTTATCTGACAACTTTTGTTTGTCACTTCCACCCATTACCGTTGGCTGTTTTCCTCTGGAAATATCAGGGACATGACCTTTATGTGGGGACAGTGATATATATATATAAAGCCCTAGCAGACCTTGCAGTGCATGGAGACTCTAAATGTGGAAGATACTGAAGTGTATTATATGTTCTTACAGCTTGCATTTTGTGTCTCTGACAGAAGGCAATATTCTGGATCCCTATTGAAACATCTGGGAGTAATGTCACTAATAATTATGGGGGAACCTCTGACTAGTTATCTACACCATTGTGTGGTGGTGAACTATCATGCTGCAATTACATTGATAGCAGTAGGCTAGCTGTTTTTAACATAATCAGATTCAGACCCTAGTTTATATTTGTTGGTAGGTTTTAGTTAATGTCAACAAATGCACTTTCAGGAAAGCTTAAATGAGTTTTAATGGAAGGCTTATAAGCCGTGTCTTCACATTGTTAGGTGTATGAAATTTAGATGCAGCATGTTTCAAAACTGTAGGGCTTTTGGGTGCCTTGAAAAAATTGTCTTAATTGTAGAAAATTAACATTGCCAAAATATGCCTTTGCCCTCCCCTTAATGTTAAACACAGCATAATTTAGACCAGAAGTGTGCCCAAGTAGAAGAATCTGCATATATTATCCTTTGTTTTCCCAATACCCTAGCAACAGTGTTAGTTGGGTTCTCCCTGAGCAATATGAGTATAGCAGCTGTCTTTTCATTTCTTACCTCTTCCTTTCTAATTTGAAAGACTGAACATGCCTTCACATATCAGTCAAAATAGGATGCTCAGTTTTCTGTAACTGGTAAACGTGAAATAAATATGACTTTTGAATGGAAATAAAACTTGGAATAATAATAGTGATAAGAGTAGTAATAGGAATGATATTTTCGAACATTGTCAAAGATACATCAAATTGTGTGAACTAGAAGTGAAGATGTATGGAAAGGATTAAATATGTATTCTGTAAGTATAGAAAAATTCCATTAATCTTATTATTTGGAAATCCTAATAATCCAGTACCTGAGGAAAGTAGACACAAGACTGAAAGTTTTTGCTCTTAGCCAGAAAGAAAACTTCATCAGTGAAACAGGCACCTCTCAGGGACATGTTCAGAAAGGCCACCAAGAGTGTCTGTACATCAGCTGTGTGGTAACTCATGACCCCCTGTTTCCTTCTCCATCAACTGCTTCATTATGAGGACTCCAGAGGACCCTATTACCCTGAAAACCAGATAAAGGAGACTGCCAAATGGAGTACAGTCCAAATATAGAAACAGTAACAAAAAAATTACCTGTAGGAATTTAGGTAATTGTAAGTACTGTCTGACAATCCAGAATAAGTGATAATCTGGTACCTGTCCAGTCCCATTTCAGCTGGATGAACAGAATTTTGCTGTACTAAAAAGATAACTGTAAAAGAAAATGGCTAAATTATCACAATTTACGCTGTAGTGGTAGTTAGATATATATATAGAGCAATTGACAGAAGGCTATGAAGTGGGAACAAGCATGAGTCATACCCATGAAGCAGATGTTGATGTTGATGATGATGATGATGATGATGGTGAGGAAGAGGAGGAGGAGGAGGAGGGGAAGGAGAGCAGAAAAAAGGTTTTGCTCTTACTCTTACATTGTCAGCCAGCATAATGAGGCAAGTGAAATTTCATATGCTGTGATTTGCAGGATGATCTTGCATCCAATTATGGACAATTTAAGATTCTACACATTTGCCATCTCTGTAATTATGTGTTTGAAATAAGATATCACACTGTTGCAGCCCATGAGACTGCTGTAATGCAGATATTACAGTATGAAAGAACTTGTCAAATGATCTAAATGCCAAATTTTACGTGCCTATGTTGCTGTGACTTGGCACGCTGTAGAACAGAAATGTAACCTGAAATGACAAGTTCTATATCCACTCTAATGGATCTCTGGAATACTAAATAAATGAATGAATGAAATTAAATTAAATTTTGTATAGGCTAATGTATTTATACAGTACTTTCACCTGTGCAATATAACATTCACCAAAATCTCATAAATCTTCTAGTACAACCTGTTTATTAAAATTTTTATCTATTACCATGTGGGAAGATTTTAGGATTCTGCCATGGTTTAATGGTGATCTCCGCTCTTCTGGGGTGCTGCACAGCAATGGTTGGTAGCTTTTTATTGACCCCTTGAGACAAATTATCAGTCTCTTCCAAGAAGGGTTCTTCTTGAACTGCCTTACTTTTGAAGGTTGGACAAATGCAGTGTTCCAAGATGGTAAAAAACTGTAAACCAACACTGCACATCCTGGAAGAACTTAGATATTTGTTATGTTTGTATCTCAAACTGTCTTTGCATTGAATTGATATTAAGTGGATCCATTGTCTGCCATGGCATAACACATCTTCAGTTTTCTGGTGGGGGAGATTACCTTTAGGTATAAATGGTAGTAGAAGAAGCATCCAGGGATAGCTGCCAGGATTGTCATCTGGCTAGTGAGTTTGCTTGGGCTAACAACTCCTCATCATAAAGTACCAGCATGCTACAAAATATTACACAGAGCCTTGGACTTAGATTATTTGGAATGACTTATGCAATGGAATTTGTTCATGAGGTTGGAAATAAGAATGTTGAGGGTCATTACAAGTAAGGTTGATCTTAAAGAAACTTGGAGGGAATGTACTGGATGACAAATCTTAGGTTTCATAGAGTATCTGAGTGAGTGTTATCTTCTCAAGTATGATTAAACTCTACTCCTTGGAGTTAGAATTGGACATTCAGAGGACCATGCATCATGAAATATTCTTACAATAAAAGCCAGTGTGATGTACTATTTCTCATCTTTATTTTGGTAAAGAACTCTATGTGTTTTGGACAGATTTACTGTCCATCATCAGGAGTCTTAATACTGTATACACAGCCGTAGGTATTTGTCATACTAGTTATGTTGACTGTCTGCTAGCGAGCTCAGAATGACCTTGCTAGCAGACAGTCAACATAACTGGTATGACAAATACCTCTTTCTGTGAATACAGTGTTAAGTCTCCTGATGATGGACAGTAAATCTGTCTGAAACATGTAAAGTTCTTTACCAAAATAAAACTCGTTGGCTTTTATTATAAGAATCCATGGAGTTAGTTGCAGTGTTATTGTTTCGGTCTCTTCTGCTATGTGTATCTGTATCCTTATAAATCAGTATGTATAAATCTCTTCATCTGTAGTTTCTTCACCCACCTACAATGGCACTATGACCTTCATAAAGGAACATCTTCTGGCATGTTATAAGTATTAAGCAATGTAACACGTGAAACACTTATCAACTGTTACTCTAAATCTCCCTACATCAAGAGAAATATTTTAATTCAGTGGACTTCTACTGAACATAAATAATGTCAAGTGGTAGGCAGGGCAGTTAAATGTTTTGTTAATTTAGAGGAAAAATTTAAGTAGTTAGAAGTAACAAAAATGCAGCATGGAGTCAGAAATTATCATTTGTGTTTGCTGAGTGTGATGGTGGTATATCAGTTACAGATACACAATGGGTAACAATATTTTAAATATCTGTTATAATAATGCTACTTTTATTCAGTTAATTAGTAAGATCATCACCACTTTTTATATAAGAATCTTGATAACCCAGAGAGCTGATTAGCACACTGTTAATGAAGAGAAATTTTACTGTACATTTCTCTTGCAAAGACAACCCTGCTTTTGGCTCATACATATACATTTGCTCAGTCTTACTTCACACGTATTTTCTCCAGTGCTTGGTATATTAAATAAGCCAACAAGAATCAAACAACAACTAATCGTTGTGTGCTAACACATAGTCAGGTTTATGAATCCATGTATTTTGAGATTATGTTACCAGTACTAAAAGAATATTTTAAAACATTCCACTGGTGGGTAATGACAGTTTGAGATCTTCCAGGAGGTGGGAATTTTGGAGGTGGCATTCTGGGGTATATCACTGTGCAGTACTGTAAGTTGTTACTTGTGCTTCCAAAAAGCTTGCTGTCTCCTTGTGTTCTGAATATTAGTGCAGTAGTTACCTTAAAAATATTTATAACCACCTCAAATAATGCTTGGTGGTGTCATAACCCATTGGACACTTGGTATTTTCATTCTCTGAGTCTGTATTCAGCAACAAGTGAAGTGGCCATCTCTGTGACTTTGCAGTTGTTAAATGCAGGTTCTGGAGGAGTTACTTTTCACATTACTTCAAGCTTCTATGATAATTCAGAAAATTGTTAATTGGAGTGAGCATTGGTGTTCTCACAGTTATGGCTACTGATGTATTGTATTGTATTGTATTTATTGTGCGTTCGTCAGATCCATACAAGGCTGGATATTGAACTTGTCAAGTATTACATAGTTACAGTTACAGAATAGGAAATAAAATTAGAAAATAAGAAA
>Ga0131853_10003811_pt1 | contig 27056 bp, 17 predicted proteins | sample TergutLab28metaG_FD_92764 | JGI IMG/M metagenome (GOLD analysis project Ga0131853, IMG submission 92764) | Labiotermes labralis P1 segment gut microbial communities from Petit-Saut dam, French Guiana - Lab288 P1 (version 2) (version 2) | ecosystem: Host-associated > Arthropoda: Insects >...
ATAGTGAGTGTGCTAACATTTATTATTGTACTTTGTGGCGTTCCTTTTAATAATAATTCATAATCGTTAATGAACCAGCAAGTACTGACAAACTAATACCCTGTTTGTAGCTTTATGTTCCTCAAGCCAGACGAGGCGACACTGGGAAACCATTAGGCTCCAGAAATCTAAACTAGCATGCACATATTTAAAATATTACAACATAAAAACAAATCAAGTTATATAATGTGCAGTTCTTTGCAGACTATATGGTGATCTTTCACACATGAAGAAGGTTCAGAGAGAAGGGTAAATTTTATCTTGCCTGCAGCAAAGAGCCATGACACAAAGAAAATCTCACCAAATGTTTTAACTTTCTTGTTCAACATCCTGTAGTTCTTCAGGAATAACTTTGTGTTGCTCTCCATTTCCTCAGAGTGCTCCAAGCATCGCTGATCAAACATCCCTGCAAACATAAAATGTGATATTTGAGGTTGCTATAAATAAAGAACTCTTGGGATGTGACACCATGCAGTTTGGCAGATGGGTACCAATGCTGAAATGGAGATATGTCTGTTATCAAAATTCTGAGGTGTGTCATCCCCATTGTGTGTTTAAACTATATGGTAGGGTGAATTATGTAAAAAAACACAACTATAAATTACGGCTAAATGAAGGTGTTTATTAGCACACATCAGAGAGAAGGCTACACGCACACACACCAGGAACAAGAACCCTAGTAACCCAAGGAACAGAAGGACACTAGATAACAACTTCCACGTAAGTACTAATTATCCACCACCTTAGATAAATAGAAACAGAGATATACACCACAAAGGTTGTCCAGATTTCACACTCCTGTTCTCTCTCCCACAGAAAACAAATGCGCCATGCCTACGCACACACACACACATAGCAAAACCCTGGAGGCAGAACAAGAAAACCCCCCGCCGGGAACAATAGTTCGAAGAATAAAGGAGAACGAGGAGAAGGATAAGAAGAAGATGTCAGACTAACCAACCCCGCATAAAATACTACCCCCAACATAGGAACATACAAGACACCACACCTGCAGCCATAGGTTCCTCCTAGCCCCACACCTACCCAACCAGTAAGATACACATCCACACCAAACTATCTACAAATCCATTGACATCCTACCAATTTAGCTTAACAATAGCGCGCAGAATGATGATGAGATCTCGACATCACAACACGGTTTAAGCATATTATATAAACTCTTTTAGCAGAAAACTGTCAGAACCTGAAGATGGCCGCTATAGGCCGAAACATGTAGTTCTTCCTTGCTAATAAACACCATCATTTAGCCATAATTTATAGTTGTGTTTTTCAATGGAAATCACCTCACCATGTCTATTATCAGAGACAAATAAACTGTAAGACTAAGCAAAGTATTAATAAGGTTAAATTTTTTATTACGTGCACTGTATAAGCCAATACGTTGCATTCAACCTACTGACCTGTAATTTCAGACCCACTTTCCAGACGAGATTCAATGAAAGCACAGAACATGGCTGTCTCAGTAAACCATTCCAAAAATGATCTGATGCTTTGAAATGTAGCAGCTTTAATGAATGACTCCCTCTGAAATATATGAAATGGTCATCAGGCAACAATTTCTAATTCATGCTTTCATGACACTTATCAGTAAGGGAAACTATGTAACTTGTAGATATTCTCACTTCAAGGTTTGCATCTAATATGCAACCTTACCTTTCAGGGTTTTGCCACATCATATGATAATGTTTCAACATTTTTTCATGCATCATCAACATGAGTTGACAGGCGAAAGTGTGCCAATGTGCACCATATTTACCCAAATATGAGAATTTTTTCCTACTTCATCATCTGAAAAATCAGAGATCACCTTATAACTGTGCACAAAGTTCAACATGCTCTGTAAGGGTATTTTTCTGAAAACTAACCACGAAGGGAGCGTCATCTTGTATGCACGGTCATCTTACATTCAGGTAAATATGGTCTGTCTCACAGTGTAAGGGCAAGGGAATGGAGCCTGCTGTTACCCAATGGCAAACAACCATATGGTTAGGTAGGTAACGACATGTAGAAGTCGCCTCAACACCACAGCTACCACTTAAAAACTGACGCAACACATCCAACACAACATTATGCGTCATTCTAAAGTTCTTGGTGAAATCTAAAGCACTGCTTTCATGTACCTCAAATATCTCTGTGCTATCCTGTTCGGTGATGATATGATTACGATAATGTCCACACACTTCAACAAACATTCGCACAAATGCTTCAGATACAAGGACGTTACGTGATGCATCCCACGGCTGGGTGGTGTTTGTAACAAGCTGCAGAGCTATTTTTAGGCAACGACGAAGCCTTGGTGGTAATATGCTCATTTCATCTCCAACACACTGCAAAATTCGTTTCTCATCCAGGTCTACCATTATTACCATACCCTGTAATATAAAAACACAGCCATCTTACATATTGTGTACAATGCTGAGCTGATTGGTCTAACCACTGTTATCATTATAACTAGCACACCTATCTACCAGACCAAAGAGCACCACACCTCACATAATTACAATCTTAATTTTTATCAGATTATTTCCAATATTATGTTTTGACATTTAGAAACCAAAGTAAAATACACTACACTGAATAACAATGAATCATATAAAATCCATGTTCTTGATAAATGATGGCCAACCTCATCTTCAAACACTTCTTTTGGAACCAAATGTTGTCATGAAATAAATGTGTCCTCATATCATTACAAACATCCAGTTTGCTGAACCCATACATCCCAAATCCAAATAGAATGAATAATTTCTCAATCAAGTACCAAAACAAGTGCTGCTCAGACACATGTCAGGTAACACGACAACCAGAAGATCTTGGCAGTGAGCAAAGCTGACTGGTTTCACACAATCTTAGGATTCTTGCAAGAGGACATATCAAACAATGTACCTCCTCAATTGGTCCAGGAAGAGCAGTTGCATCCCTGCCTCTAAGAATGCCAACGATATATGGAGTTGGTGACAAGCAGATATCCAAAAGAGAGGTTGGCAAGACAGGAATCAATGTGTGTTGCCAAGAGAATGGATACAAAATTGACTGAAGGGCCTCTACACAGGACGACAGCCGGCTGTAAATGAAAAACAAACTGGGAATTAGCACATGAACAATAATGTTGTATTTAAATAAATCACAAACAAGTCATATGACATATAATCATAAGTCACCCACTACTATTAACTCAGCAATGTGCTGCCTAAACACGAACTGGAGAACCATACACACAGGTAACATTTGTGGTTCTGTTACATATATTAGCAGTCACCCCAGTAAGGCATCAGATTTTTACTTTTCTACATCTGTCCAGACTAGCACTGGGGACCACCCTGCCACTGTTAGAATCGGTACCTGGGCTATATCCTGGGAGTAAAACAGCCAGGGAACAGCACTGACCACCTACTCCTAACCAGCACTGAGGTTAAGAATAAGTAGAGCTATACCCCCATGCGTCCTTATGCCTGCATGGCATGTTATGGGTAGACAGTTGTCTTTATGTAAGTAGTCAGAGTTGCCAGTAATTAAAGTTATGAACAAAAAATGTCATCAATTAATAGCAGTGGATGGTATGCTTGAGGTCTGTACTGCATACTGTCAGTCTATTAAGTTCCTGTCTTAGTACAGCTGTAGTATGGAGCACTTCACAGTGATATAAGTATAATATGATCTACTGTGATGTTGATAACTGCAAAGACTTCACTGCTGACATTTCAGCAGGCTTTACACTGGTAAGAAATAAACATATATTGCCCACATCACCGTCTACCTTCATTTAACCAACACAACTCAATACAGGGATGTGTGTAGTGGTCCGAAATTCAGGTTACATGTGCAGCTGTTACCTGTATAATGTTTAAAACTTTGAAGAAAAGTTCCAAAGGTCTGAAAACCCATCAACATACACATAAATACCACAATCATCACCACCCACATGGCTGACAGAACACTTCTATCAGGCTAGATAAAGTTACTGCATGGATAGAAAGTTGGGTGAACACCTGCCTTAGAATTTGACGCCGAGGTACACACACAAACACACATCAAATTATTCACACACATGAATTACCTGAGTGAGTTGCTGATGAGAATAACCTTCCTCTCTAGCAGAAGGGAGCTGAAGAGTTTCAGCAGTGAAGGTACACACACAGCTGAGAACAGCTGTGCAAGGTCACGCTCCTCAAGTCGTGAGTCCTGAGGCCTGTGCACTGTCAAGACCACAGTGGGGACGGGTCCTTCAAGAAAGAGACACACCCCTTCCAGTGTTCTTGTTTTCAGATTCAAATGATGGGAATTGTATCTCATTCCAGGAATTCACAAATCACCTATGCCAGGAGTGTGCAAATCCCAGATGCCTGGGCAGCAGACAAATGAATTGTGTACAGTGGCACTTAATATTTTTAGTGCAATTATTGCAGTCTTTTCTGTACATACAAAAAGCAGTCCACACGCACCAAGCAGAAAGCATCAGATAAAAGTGAGATTCACAGGCCACTCCAGCACTGTGGGTCATCAGTATGGAAATTACTTCTTGTCACCCTTCCGGCACCTACAGTTTGGAGGAGGCGCCCAGATTTTTTAAAAATTTGTGTACACCTGACCTTCACTGAAATATGTTGTTCTCTTCACCATAAAATCATATTTTGTAACCAGACAGTACAAGAAAAGATAGAGAATTGTTTCAATAAAGCAAAACTGGTAGTCATTAACAGGAAACACAGTAAATAGTGTTAGCTGATAAACAGCAGCAGGAACAATTTTTAAACTAAAAATGCAGGCATCTGCAGATATTAAGTCAAATAATTCACATATGTTATTGCAAAACTATGTACATGAACACATACCTGAAACCACACAAATATTTCAGCACACATTATCTATGTATACGAAGGTCACAAACTCCGCAAATAAATCAAGTCCCATGCCAGATAAACACAATTTCAGTGAAGTACAAGAGAAAATTACAGGCAATAATATACATACTAGGAGCTGGACAGACTACATACAGGTGAAATGTAGACAGAGGAGATTGCGTTACATAAATGACAACAGAGCAAAAGGCAATTGTTTTCATCAATAAATTATTGATTAATTGATAACATACAGTTAACAAGACTTTTTGTAACAATAAATCAAATAGTTGCAGTGTTAGCTGAGAAGCAATTTGCACTAAGCAGTGTACAGCAATAAGAAACAGCAGTTAACCTGAGCTGACAGATGGAAGTGAAATCATGAATAACCATTTCTCCAGTTCCCACATTGCACAACAAACTACTCAAAATAGTGCAGTGAGTACAGTAAGAGTGGAGCTGAGGTTCTTACCCCCCCTTTACGGAACTCTGTAGTGCACTTTATCTGCCACGTAATATAAATGCTGCACTTTGACCACACAGTTCACAATTACTTGGTATGGCTCTCACAATGAGCAGTAATTATTTCCTTAAATAGCACTAAACATATGGTCTTTGCAATGGAGACAATGTATGTTTTCTATGTGGTATGAACTGAATTTTTTACACCATATTTATGCCAATGCAAGATGAGGATTATTCCTTAAATTTGGGACTCAAATGTGTGAGGTCATCTTAAATTTGCACATGAAGTGCTGAATCGCACCGTGCCAAACCAAATCATACTGAATTGGAACATGCACAGCGAAACCATGGCCTGCATCACCAAATCATCATGTGAAGTATCCAATCTTCTGCGATATTACACAGCGTTGATGAGTGGTAATTCCTTACCAATGTTTCAGGACAACCTATGGTCCAATCTTCCTGGGTCAAGAAATCCCAAAGAACAAAGCATGACCGAAGTTAACTGACACGATATTATTTTTATGGACTCTGTCCAGTGTCTCACTGTTCAAAGAAGCACGACATTCCGGAAGCTGGCTCTGTTTCCATTTATAGGCCAAGAAGGATGTAATGTGGTGGACTCCTTAGATCTCAGTCACTGGGTCCCACAGCAACAGTAACTTGTTAAGCTGGGTTAAAGTAATTTTATTAACCAAGAAATATAAACGTAGTATTTAGTCAATGTGGATCATAACAGCATGGCAGCACATCTCACCAAAAGTGACTGTGAACAGTTTTAAGAAATGCTGTATGACCAATGCAGTGGATGAGACTGATGATGATGATATGTTGTGAGTGGCAGTGAAGAGGATGGGAGAGTTAGGACTGCATGTGAGAAGATGAAGGCACTGACTGTGATGATGGCCAGAGTGACACTCTTGGGTCAAGGTAGATAGAATCCAACATGCATTGTGTATTAAGTGTACAAAATTAATAGTAACATATCTTTAAGCACATGTTTTATTTTTGGGGGGTCATCTTAGATTAGAGTCATCTTGTATTCAGGTACGTCCAGTACAACTACTTCAGCCTGCAAGAGTTAACTTAAAATATTCCTCAGCACATCACAGAATATGAAGGATACCATAAAGTGTTACAGGAAAAAATTAAAAAGAAAAGCAGGAAAATGTAGAGAGAGACAGCTACAAAAGTGCTTCTTCAAAGAGCAAAAGAAAATTTTATGAAATTCAATATGTAGTAAGAATAAGATGTGAAAATGTGTGCATATAATCAAGTAGCATGTGCACTGTGGTCTGTCTTCACCTGCAACACTGTGCGATGTGTTTGCCATGCTAAGTTTGAGACTCTGTCCTGGCCCAGGAAAGTGACAAGAGTACAACTGCTTGATGAACGCTGTCTGAAGGCCTTCTGGCTCTCCATGTCGAGACTCCAGTTCTGCAAGTATCTGCACAAATAAGTAGTTTAATTTCACTCTAGAATTCTGCATATACAGACACTGGGTACGAACACACTACAGTACAATTACGATTGAAAGTGAGGATTACTGTGTTCTGGTACATTAGGGTCTCGTTTTGCAACAGTTCGTTTTATGATGATTCACTTTTATCATCCTTGTTGAGTTGGACTGAGCACTCCCGACTTGTGGAGCATCACTGTCACAACTCAAACACCCTTTCTCTACTTTGTGTGCTACTAGCTCTTTTCTGACACGCATGTGTTTCTTCTTTTTCTATTTTAGTGCAGTTCTGTTAAGTTGATTGTGCTTTTTTCACCCATGATGTCCACCAAAAAGACAGAAAAGAAGAAATAATCTAAACAGTTGACTTTACATTCTTTCTTGACGTCTTCTGAACTACGGCCTGGGCCTTCTTCAACAAAATAAAAAGTGATTTAATTTTTTTTCAATTATCTGTGTAATTTTTTATATACCTAATTCGTTAAATTAAAATTGTATGTCATAATCTAAAGAAATACTGTAAATTATAATATTATGCGACTAATTTGTTTGGCCCATGAACCTATCTCAATTTAAACCATTTAAACAGAACTCGTTTTACGACGATTCGATTTACAACCAAATATTCGAGAATGTAACCCCGTCATAAAACGAGACCCTACTGTATATGATGCAATCTAGTTTGGTACATGGGTAGCAGTGTCCTGAAGGAACCTGTTGCCCCAGTCTTCAGACACACTTTTACCCTGAAGATGAAGGCAACAAGTTCCTCCAGATGTTCATAACATCTAACAAACTACACACAACTATAACACATAAGACAACAATCCTCAAGGTCACCAGAGAACCCAAAAGCTCACATTTTTAAAACTGAAGATAAACTGAGCAGGTTGGTGTAACATAAATATGCAGCAGTCACTTCGAGGACCCGGTTCAAATCATAGCAAAATTATCAATATTCTGTCTACAGGTTATTAACCGGTAGTAATTAAAACATTCTTAATTTATGAAGTTAATGCAAGTAACGGCTTTACATTCAACATGTGTAACAGTTGTGAACCTGGCATATAAATTCTGCTAGCAGCACATTATGCAATGAAATGTATATAATTCACCTGCATCCACATTATGCAATTAAATGTACATAATTCACCTGCATCCAAATTTATAGAATTCAAGTCACTTTTAAGCACTCTTGCTTCCAACTACTGTGAGTGTTCTATCTGTAGAAACCACATAAGTTTATCAAAGCTATCATGAAATTATGACTTCATTTTATTTGAGGTCTTTGCTCTTTTGAGATGTTGCGCAGCATAGGTTGGTAGTCGGTTACTGACGTTTTTGGATAAGGTATTGATTCCATTTTTGTCAGTAACCAAATATAAACCAATGTCGCACAACATCCCAGAAGCGTGAAAACCTTAACTACACTGCAGTGACAGCCTGCAATTTAGCCTATCCTTTCCAGTAGCAGTGTTCCTCACTGGATGAATACCAAGCACTTCTTTTGTCATTCTGAACTCTGCATGAAGCCCATACACAAATACAGCAAATCAATTTGTATCTCATAAATACAGACTTTCATCCATGACAATGAAAGATGGCCCAAATTTTTTATCTCTCTCTCTCTGTTGCGGGTCTGTTACAAGACAGCGGCAAGTTTGGCAACATACCTGATTAATGCATGCCAAAATGACTTTGTGTGCATGTCGTCAGAATTACATGGACATAAAATGTCTACAATTGAGACCAAACATTTTTTCACGCACTTGCCATCTGGGCACAACTTCAAATATTTTGCAGTTTTCTCATCACAACAAATTCCCCACACAATATATTCAGCTTAAAAAAAAAATCTGATGCTCAATTGGTGCCTTTTTCTGACTTTCTGGCTCATTATTTCTGAGATGGTTTTGAAAACTGTCAAACTGAGAATGTTTGCTTGGGTAATGTTTTCCCATACTATATTGTTTCATAAATGCTAGTGATCCCCTTCCAATAAGACACACAAGATAGTCTTCGGTGATGTAAATATGTCCATTCTACTTGAAATATTCTGCCATTGTCATTAACGTTTCTATTTTCAACATATGTTATTTCAAGTAAAGTTTTAATGTAGGGGAGAGGGGAAGGGGAAGGAAGCCTACGGACAACGCAACAAACACATAACAACAAACATAACCAAACACATAACAAACATAACCAAACGCATAACAACAAACATAACCAAATGAATAACAACAAACATAAACAAATGCATAACAACAAACATAACCAAATGCATAACAACAAACATAACCAAACACATAACAAACATAACCAAATGCATAACAACAAACAACCATACACATAACAACAAACATAACCAAACACATAACAACAAACATAACCAAACACACTAAACTTAATAAACAAACAATTTAAAAAACATTTGCCACCACTCTGCACACAGAAAATTACCAGTCAACTAAAACACACTGCACAAAAACTGAAACATTCTAGGAAAAGAGCAATACACTGGCACTGCACACAGACTGCACTTAAAACGTCTAACCAATGCTTATGCACAACAATTACAACACCTTCCTTGTCTCACATGTGGTCACTGACAAAGCCAAGCAGAAGTCACTCAAAATTATGTGAGTGTTCCCACACACAGTTGGTGCTGCCCTCTGATACTGTAGAGTTCTGTGGAACATACCAATGCAGCAGCACATTCACTTGACCACAGTCATGTTGCTAGCAATGTGCTGCACTCTGTCCTCGCCAGGCTCAACCACAGAAGGTAACAATAATCATGTAAGCACAACCACTGATCTGTGTGTTAAACATAACACACCTTGATATTTTATACAGCAAAGAAGTTACAGCCATGATCAACTGGTGAAAAGATCCATGAATATTACAGTAAGATTTATGGAACTTTCTGCAGGCCTGGAATGCCCATGCTTGTCATTAAGTTTAACTCAAAACAGCAGCATTGCTTTGTGCATGCTATGTTTCCAAGTTCAGTAAATTAGCCTAAATGCAGCTATACTCACAACTTTCCAAGACACCACGTTGCACTACTTTTGATGAAGTTTGTTTGCATAACCAAAAATGTAGCAGGTGCATAGAAACTGTTTCTGTAACAGAGGTTATTCTTCGAAATAGGAAACAAAGTTTGTAACTGCAAAAGCTACCCACAGAAATTCTAACTAGTCAGTCTGTTTAAATACCTTGTAGTAGAAACCACTGGCTCTGAATGGACTGATGATGCAGTAGGCCAGAGGTAAGCAAAGACTCGAGCCTTCAGGCTGCACTCGTCTGCAGTAGCCAAACCTCCGTACTCCCGTATTACTGGTGATCAAAAGTGAATAGCTCTGTTCATCATTACCTCCACAACTGGGCTGAGATGGTGGTGGTGGTGGTGGCCAATCTGATGCATCAGGGAAGCACAGTTTCTCAATATGGGGAGGGACATCAGCCTGCTCAGAAAAAAAAATACTGATTGCAATTATTTGAAACAGATATAAGAGACCAGCTATGAAAAAAAAAGTTAATTACTATCAACATAACAATCTATTGGGACTCCATTAACAAAAACATCCGAATTCCTTGAATCCAGCACCCATGGGGTTACACAGATGCCAGGTTATCAAATAATACCTATATTGACCTAAATCCTAAACAGCTGATGCTATAAATGATTGTAACTGGTCCAACTGTTTCTTTATACCACAGTCAGCTGATGATCCAATATTGTATGTCACCATTATCACAAAGCAGCTTTCACCAAGTTCTAGCCTCCAAGCTGCTTCAAGTTTCTGTGGAATCCAACTGTTATGTGCTTCCTCTTGCCAGTGGCACCTTGTTTACTCATCTTGGGATCTTTGGAAGCCATTAGAGTAGCTCAATGGGCTCAGTAAAGTCTAGATAATATGACACAATCATGGAATCACTATGTGTAGTGGATGTTATGATACGTATATGCCACAACTTCTGACTATCGAATACTTTATTCAACTGTCATACAATCAGGATTTTCGTAAGTAATGGCTTTTGCATTAGAAGACTTCTACTGATCTACAGATCACCCATGCCACAATACTCTGCAGAATTACAAGAATATGTGCCACACATGAACATGAGCATTTATGCTGCAATGTAACACATGCCGACATTCGCTGGATATATGTGCCACAGTTAAGTGTGTGTATCACACACCTGCTGACTGAACTTGTACATGTATGTATATTTCCCAAATGCAGAGCAAATATTTTACCATTTTACACTCCAGTAAGAAATCATAATAGCATGAAATTATCAGACCTTCATATATACTGGGATATGGCTCCATAAATCAAAATTATGTTCAAAGCAATGTTCCCAAAGCTTACATACTTTCCAAAACACTTGTTCAGAAATCAGTAAAATAGGTTTAGAACATTCTGTCTTGAATTTCTCATTACTAACTTCTGTGTTGTAACAGTAATGGTACAAACAGGCATGTTGCACTGAAGCTCCACTGTTGGTAACTATACTGACATCTTGTTACCAGTCAGTAGTTTCTAACATAAACAGAAGACACACCATAGCAACACAACACCCATCAGAAGTCTTTTAACAAGGAACACTTTCTGATCCTGCAGCATGACAAACTCCGGTCAGTCAAAATATCGGACATTTCATGTGAACGCCACATCCTCACTCCCAGCAACCTTCAAGTTGGTATATGTGCCAGCCCAGATATTTTCAGCAATATCCAGTGTTTTACCTTCGGCTATTTTATTCCACATAACAAACACTTAAAATAAATAAGTTTATTAAATTAATGAATATACATGTAAATAAATAAAGTGGTAAAAGAAATAAATAAAGGAAACACTTTAACTAAACTTAACTAATTAGATAATTATATTCAACAGTAAAGCAAATTAAATTAATTAACCCTTTAAATGCTGAGTTAAATCCCATCTGCCATCTGCTGGCCTTATTAGGAGCTCACCATATTTTCCACGTTAGCAGGATAAGGGTTAAATACATAATCTAATCAAATAAAGAAATTGAATTAACTACATTAATTAAATCAGTTAAACAACTAAATCAAATCAATTAAACAAAGAAAAATAATTTAAATATAATACATAAGTAAATAAAATTAGTAAACAAATAAAATCCATTAATGAAAAAATAATAAATTATATAAAAAATAAATCAAGTAAATCAAATAAATACATTCAACACATTACTTAAACACACTAACTAAATTAATAAATTAAATAACATAGAATATATATAATTAAGTAAGTATATTAATATATAATATCTTCTTTTCTACTTCACTGTACACAATCATACCTGTATCTCATTCAGAGTAAATACCCTCTGCACCTGGCACAGCATCATCATGTAACCTAAAAATAAGGTGGCAATTCAAACCAGTGATAACAGCAGGTCTTAATAACTAAAGTGCTTTCCCTGACAGATGTCTACACAACAAAAACATTCACTCACATCAAGTGGGTACTGGGTTTTGATGTAAGGCACTTTTGTTTTCTTGTCTGAAGGGTCCAGATTCAGACCCACAAGGAGAACACACTGGAACAGATGTGGGAACGCACTGGGAGTTGGAGCATTGCTGCATGCTCGACGATATGCAATACTTGACACACGACGCACGTACACTTTTCGCTCTTCGGCCTGCTGTGTTAACAACTCTTGCTGCTCGGCTGAGTTGGTGGAGCTGCTGTCATCACCATCTGCAGTTGGATCTGCACATCTGGCAGCACTCATTCCAGGTGTAACAACTGGAAAATGTGCAACTTTTACACGCAGCACTGAACAAACTATTAATCAACTTGTTAGTGATTAAGATAATAGTCTTCTGTGATGTGCTCTCATCACCTAGATGAATGGTTAAAATTTTTCAGAGAAGCATGATGCTTCGATGTTCCAGACAAAAGTCTGCTTCTACTCTGACGAAAAAGCCTGCAGGGACCTACATGATGGTACTACCCCTCCTCTACCTGCTGACAATTTCATGGGAGTCAGGTCCACGTTTATACAGTTAGGATGGGTCTGTCCAGATACAAGGAAGTAAAAAAGTGAATAACAGAAGAACACCAATACTGTCAGTGACAGCTGGTTACAGCCACTCCTACCTGGCAGGCAGGGTTTATACAAGCAGCAGCAAGGGGCTGCAATATTAAGCCACGAAAGTGAATATGGGAGTGGAATATGTGGGTAGTGGCATGTCACAAGCAGTCTACGAAGGCACTTATTACTGAATAAATGGATGTGCAAAACTCATGACTTGCATAAGGCAAGTAACAGAGTCATGCTTACACTAAAAATCAGATGAACATATATACAGTGTCCAGAAGTCTGTGCCTGCAGACATTATACAATTTTATCATAATAAAAAACTGCAAAATTATTGCAGAAAATGGGATTAAAATTCTCTGAACCACATTATCATACTGAATTCACCTTCAATTGCATTTTGCATGAACAGCATGAAACTCAGTTATTTCAATCACAAATCAACAGTCCCCTACACTGACATCATCTGCAGCATACGTGCCCAGCTGAGAAAAGTGTACAGATGCCACAGAACTTGAGTTACTCCCTACTGCATGCCTCGCAGCCTGTCTTTCTCTATTGGAAATGTACACATCTGGCTACCTGACCATAACACAGCACCAGATCCCTGTGCCTGTATTGAATGAGCTCATCAAAGTAACCACTTATTTGCTTTACTTCACAACCCTCAACAGGGATCTCTAAGAAACAGACATGACACTTGTTGATCATATATCTTCTAATTATCAAATCTGTTAGGGGATAAAGAAATAAAAAAAGTGTTGCAATTTTAATTTTCGTCAAAACTTCCTACTGCAGTCAGCTGTCTTAGATCTAGCAAAATACAGCAGTTACATGGAACACATTTGTATAATGTGCAGCCACTTGTTAAAGCATATGCCTACAACAAAGACAGGACACAGTGCATGCTATCTACCAGTGACCTTCACAGCCGACAGCTTCTGATAAATCATTTTATCTGATCATGGCAGCTATTTCATTACTTCTATTTGTGTCTGGTGAATATTCTCCTAATGATTCTGCTTCTAGTCTTTGTAATAGGGTAGAAAATCCACCATCATCAGGTGTTGAAGCCAGAGAGTCAGAATCAGAGCCAGTCTGATCCAATGAACTGGTTGGCAGGCCTGTTACAGGAGTGCCAAATGCCTGATTCATAATCAGCTGAATCTGCAACCAAGAAATATTAATTACTTTACTATTTTTAATAGCACTGTATTAAAGACAACAACTCTTTAGTACAAATGCAACTATGAGTGGTAAAACAGGTATGTGATAGAGAAATTGGTGTGATCTGCTTCAAACTAGGATCCCAACAAGAATTCGCTGACCTACAGGGACGTAAAATTGCCAGTTACATTGAAGGACAGACTGTTTTGCTCAACATATACAAGAAACAAATATAAATGGAACAATAAACTTTCACAGAATAAGCAATACAGAACTTTCTTCTAGAAGAAAATATAATTTACTACGTTCGTGCTTTTTGATTCTACAAACAACAATTTTCAAAACATTTAAAAAGGAAACCATAATTCAGGTAAAGAAATACAACAAACACCATAAGACAAATCAGAGTGACACACAAACACACACCACCTGCTATGATGGTTAAAAACTCTGCATTATAAAAACAGAGGGCATTTCTGTTTCCCACACCATTCTCCAAATAAAAAGTAGTTATTCACTAACTGGTTGGTCCTTGTCATGAAGATGTATGTTTCCTCGTACATGAAGATCAGGATAAGTCCCTGTTCATGACATAAAAGCATATGTGGAAGTGGAGGTATATCTATACACACGAACTTGGCACTAAATGGAGGTGAGTTGTCAACTGCATGCCCTGGACACTCTACCACTGGCAAATAAGAACCTACAGGCAGTATGGATGTGTTGCAGAACAGGAAAATCTCTTGCCTCTACTGAGAATAAAACCATAATTCCTTGTCAGCCCATGGCCTAGCCACTATTCTGACCATATCATATTTTATTGGAGAGGAATTGGAACGTTAAAATTTAGGATGCAAGGGATTACCCAGATAAACTCAGCAAAACCATGATATGCAGAGTACCGTATGAAATTGAGTCAATAAACAAACAGTTTCTGTGTGACTGATACACAGACAATAGAGAATGAGGCCCTTCACATCATGTAAATCATTGTTCTTTGTTGCTTAGGTTAGTTCATGACACATTAAAACTGCAAGATTCTGTCACACTGGACAACAAGAAACAAAGGACCTGCATGGAGGTACTGACAACCATTTCAGAAACCCTCTTACAAATGACAATCATCCTCCAGCTAATGTTCAAAGCAGGAACCACTCCTATATAAAGGATCTCTAATCACTACACAGAATGTTTAATACTGTACCCTCTGGGTTATGATACCATGTTGCAGTCTGGGGCATGAATACACACATCACAGGCACCCGGTCACCCAGACAAATAAATTTTGTATGGTAGTACCTAATATTTTCAGCATAATTATTGTAGCTTTTTCCCTTACATAAAAAATGTGTATTAGTTCACATTCACCCAGCAGGAAGTGCCTGATTACACTGACATTAACAGACCACTGCAGAATGCCAGGTCATCAGAATGTAACTTGCTTCAGGTCACTCTTCTGGCACATAGAAGTTGGTGGTAGTTATTAGATTTTTGGAAAATTTGTGGACCCATGATCTAGGGTACAGCCTTCATGTTTACAGTTCAAAGCTACCACACTGTTGGCAACACTGACTCACATTCAACACATCTGCTGCTACTGTCCACATCTGAAGATGCATGACAGAACCAAACTTCACATGATGTAACAATTATAAAGGAAACCAATTTAAATTTTCAAGCACTTTGATTCAATCTCAGAAAACACATAGAAAATAAAAAAAAAAATACATTAAGACTTTTAGTATTTCCAGAAACATCAACACTGGACACATCATATAACATCACAATGACACTAGGTATTTCATAAAATATCATAATAAATGCTGAAGCATGCTGTAGAACAATCCAAACACATGCACTGGATGTACAAACATTATATTCATAGTGACAAAATTTAAATGTTACACAGATTCTCCACACATAATGCTAAAAACACGTGGCCTTGAGAAGCCACGCTGTGCTGCTGTGGCACAAAATAGATCATATGACTACTCAACTGAGCTCCAGACACTATGCAGAGCTTGAGTAAGGAAGCTAGAAATAGCCAAAAACAGCTGGATATGGGAACACAACTGACTGAGAGAGGGGAAGGGAGTAGTGCAATCAATAAACTTGAATGCTCGCCAAAAATAGCCACATTGTGTTTCAAACTTGTTGGGTGTCTTTCTGAAATGACTATCCTTTAACTACAGCAGTTACACCACGTCACTGAAATACCACATCTGTGCTATACAGTTAATGGAAATAGTTTAGTCATGTGAGGAGAAAAGTTTGACACCAGTGTGGTGTTGAGTGTTAATAGGACTGAACATCCCTGGTCCAGTGGGCAGCTCTACTGCTTAGTGTTCAGGTTGTCCCAATTAAATCTTAGCCTTGAGAATGACTATCCTGATTTTCCTGAGTCCCACCATGCAAATGCCAAAACAATATCCCAAATGAAGCTACAAATCAACATCCTTTCCAATTCATTACTCACTGGTCACCCTGTCATTTGACACTATAATTCTATACCACTACCATCATGAAATAAATGTGTGCTCTCTCTCTCTCTCTCTGTACCATGATACAACTTAAGATTATAGTCTTCCAGGGTGCTAATTGCTGTGTGATTTGGTAGCAAGGCACCAACACACCAAAGGAAGTTGTTGCCTCCATCCTCAAAGAAACAAGACTGAGGTGGCAGTTGATTTCTAAACAGAGTTGGTACCCTTCCACTAAAGAACAAGACATTACATCTGCCAGTATCTCTGCCCACAGACTTTGTCTATACAGATACATCTAGTCTTCCCTAATGTCTTGATGTAATTTCTGGGGCTGCATCTCAAAGTGAGTCATGAAAAGTTCTTTCAATATCACTTCCAATTATCATCTGCTCATACTACAGTAATGCACAAAGCTGGTACCTAATTCCAAGTAGCACACTCCCTCTTGAGAAGCCAACAGTTCCTCAGCTAGCTGGGAAATTCTATGCATATTATGGGACCTGAAAGGTCATCACCATGTTCACACTAGCCTGCCAAGTGTTCCCTATCCTGAACCACATAAATCCAAACCACACCCTCCCATTCTATTTCCTTAAGATCCATTTTAATACTATCCTCCCTCAGTGCACTAAAGTCATGTCAGAACGGTAAATGGTATTAGACAACTGCTTCTGTTCATGTCCTCTGTGAAACACAATTCCATACCACAATCCAATGCCACTACACAAACTCAGCTACTGATATAAATGTCAAATACGTTACATCATGTGTAAAAACCTCACCACTAATGCAACATCAAATTCACATGCCAAACTCCTTTAAGATGTACCCAGATGAACAATTTAACAGACTGGTATGTTTGAAAGTGATAAAGTGTTTATCACATGCATTTCCTGCCATCAGCGTGTTGAGTGTGATTCACCCATAAAACACGCAGCAGCATCACAAACGGAGTTACTTGATGTGACACATGCACAGTCTGAGATATGATGCCATGACTTGGTTCCTAACATTTTGAGACAATACAGTTAGAGTCAAAATTTCCAATGTCTTGGATATTTCAATAATTGAAGATGAGACCAAGATGCTGTTCCAACACATCATGGACCAGTTATTCAGACGTGGTATCATATCCCAGAAGAAGAGATATCTCAGCTACATTGTTGTTGAAAACCTACAAACTCACATGTTACTACCACTTGCCAAACTTAACTGTGCATGTAAACAAACATTCCTCCCCAGTCCCCACATTATTCTATTAGATTTTTCCTGCCTGCACATTTGCACTGTTTCACAATCAAGGCTGCTTTATATACCAGGTTGCTGGTTGCATAATTAGCCCGTTTGCAATGCACAGAGCCAGCAGCACATTACAACACCCTCTCTAGGCATTACCTCAGTCCAAGCACTTGGCTGGTTACAGAGGAAAGAAGTCAAGTCAATGTTTAAGTTTGTCTAGAGTATCCACTTAACTTCTTTGTTTTACTGCAGCACATAAATACTTCAGGTTTGATGTTTTTATCTCCTCTGAAATACTGCACTTGCATGATTTCTGGCTTCCACTGTGACGTAAGAAAGACCTGTGCCCTTTTGGGATTTTACTGCATCACCTATCAGTCCCATCTTCAAGGGTCAAGGAGTCCAATCTGCTGGACTGCTTGATCCTTGAACATGGGACCAACAGGTCATCCTGGAACAGTACAGAATTACCATTCTACTCTTCATACAATCCCAGAAGAGCACAGATCTCAATGTACCCATTCTGCATAACTGCCAGTAAATCAATGCAGGTCTCTAAAGGTAAAGCAGTCCCATTACAGGCCTGGACAGGCCCAGAGAGTTCCAGGAAGTTAAGGCTCCCAGATTTCATGACAGTGGCAGAGAATGGTGGTAGGTTGTCAGTCTTAAGTACCGGCTGTCTTTACCCCCAGGAAATACTGCTGGTACTCGTTTCTGTTAGAGGCTGAGTCGACCCCAGGGCCAAAGAATGCAGGTCTGTGGTTTTGCAATATATACATATAACATTTAAGAGAGACAGACAGTTCACTTGCTGTCATTTCAGTCACTGCTTGAAATCTACTTTTGCATGGTTATGTTACTGAAGATATACAAATGATTGTCACTGCCTTTTCACATGACTGGAAATTCACTGTGCTTTAATACTGAGCATTCTAAAAGGATTCTTTTACCGAACTCTTTCAACAGACTGCCTGTATAGACTGGCCTCTTGTAGTGGTAAATGAATTTAATATCTACATGCAAATTTTCTAGACTCTTTTTTCTAGACTCTTTATTTCAAGGAAAATACTCATCACACAGTAAGGCAAGACAAAATCATTGACTAAAAACCAATTAATTTAAATTCTAGAACACTATAACCTCTTCAGATTATGGCCTTCTGGAAAGTAGCATTATGTAGTTTCATACAGATACATGTTTAAGATGGATCTTCTATACACCAACCTACACAGTTTCTAGTTTCTAGAAAGCTGTTACCTTCATACCACCATGAGAATTCAATCTCTTTCATTATTCTCTTTCACTTTATTAAGCAGCTCTGTTTCCTATCTATGCAATGTCTTCCACTCTACAGTATGCAGTCATGCATTAAAGTCTCACTGTACAATCGTATTTCAAATACTGCAGTTTTATAACACATGTGAAAAAGTACTCTTTTGGTCCTTTAAGAGAGGTAACATTATACCAGCACATAGAACAACTTGGCACATAATACACTGCTGAATTAGAAATTACAGATTTATTATCGGGCTGTACTAGCCAGATAAAAAAAATTACATGCAATTTTTTAAAACTACAATTTATTCAAATCCAGGGCATCATTTATGCCAATGACATCTATATCTGCACTGTTGCTTGGCTCTGGTGTTTGTTTACACTGCATCAACAGTTACATGTAACACAAGGTGTTGAGGTAATCCTGAAAACTTCACCGTAATAGTAACTGAGGACACACTAGCCCATCACACATTACTTTACTGTGACCTCCATATTAATTACACACCTAACATATGAGTTTCAATGACAAATAATTACAGTGAGAGTTAGACAAAAAAAAAACATAAATTATAAAAGAATACCAAAATTCTATTTTAAAAACCCAAGTTATTTTCATCATATCATATCATCTGGAAAGATACTGTGAAAGGCAAATAAAAATATAAAACTTTAACAGTAGACCCATTCATTGCTTACAGATTTTTGTTTTAACATATGAGACTGGTTTTCGCTTTTACAGATGAATGGTACGCACAGTGGGTCAAGCAAGCATGCCAGTTAAGTACAATTGCACACATGCTGCCACAGATTTTGCTGTATGGATTTCTAACTTATAGACTGTTTTCACAGAACAAATTACATCCCTGAAGCGAGGTATGGGTGTATTACACACTGAGTACGCAAATTTGAAAGAAAAAAAGTTATTGTATTTTAACAGTACAACTGTGTGCACAGACATAACACACACAAGTGCTAATAACAAAACATAAAACACATGCAACAAGTATAAAAAACATGCAACTACAAACCCTCTTTCATTCATCGTAACCCAAGAATTGGAGCCAAAGCTGTGAAGTACCGCTGATCCCACGTTTGCCAGATCTTGCTTATAGAAATGCCTCTTTACCTAGCCATTTTACAGGACACACACATGATGACAAGAATTCTTCTTGAACAAACTCACCTTCAACCTCTCCACATTATTTGCAGGTACACTTGTGAAACCACTGGTTTGTCCACCCTTCACCAATGCAGCCAACCGTAACAGTGGTGGTTTCTTCCGTTCATCACTGCCAGATTCAGTGCCTAAGCTCTGAGGTGAGTTATTATTGACTTGCCTTCCTGCAACTGTTGGGACTATGGATTCACTCTTTTTTGGTGCATTTTTTCTAGCCTTCATACCATTCTCGGCAACTTCTGCAATTCCTTTGGTATGCAATGGTGTGCACTGGGATTAGGTACAAAAAAAATGATGTAATATACAACAGTGATGCTACATCCCACATTGCAAAATTCACAGTAGCAACACAATCATTTCTCACTTACCAAATAATGAAGAGTAGCTCTTCTGGATGTATTTTTTGGATGAAGTGAAGGTGACATCTGAATCTGAAATCCCCCAACAGGTGCTCCTGTGTTAGGCAAGTCACCAACACTTTCGCCACTCTTCATAATACCTTGGGGGCTCTTCCGATCATGTACCTTATGCCTGTGCATGTGAAGTTTATCCACGTAATCAAATGGTTCTGCATATATATGCTCCTCACTGCGTGACTTACAACGCAGCAGTGTTCCATATGGCTTAGGTACACTACCTGCTAGTAAATAATTCTTAGATGATGCCATAAAAAACTCTGACTGCTTCTCAGGTACTTTCTCATAGACATGAAACTGGGGATTACAATGAATGTCTGAATAGGGAGAAACACAACTGAAATTCAGGCAGCCACCAGATCTTACATTATCACCAACAGCAGATGTTTTGTGTGAAGTGAGCAGTTCATTCTCCAATGGCAAACTTGGCAGAGGACCCACTCTTCCTACTGGCTTTCTAGTGTCTGACTCTGGTTGACTGTGTGTAACTGTTGCCTTATCTTCAACGTGCTTCTTAACTGCAGGGCTTCTTGGCCTTAACAACACTGCCCCAGTACCTCGCTGATGGTTTAACAGCACACGCTCTAACTTCTTCAGCATTATCTGTGACTCTGTTTTTGAACGTATTGGTTTTACAGTCTTCTCCGACGCACCGCTTGTAAATTTTACATGCTCAAGCGAGTCCTTATTTGACACTGGCTCAGTGGCACTTGGTAAGGAGACACTATGTTGGTCTGCATTATTTGGAGGTGGTGTATTGTGAGCAAATGTTCTTGGTGGTTTCTTTGGTGGAGGACCTGAAGGCAAAGGTGCCTTTAAAGCAGCCTTCAAAGTATCTGTTAGGATCACGTCAATAAAACCTACTTCTTCCTGCAGTGTTTCTTGTGATGCTTGTCCTTTTACACACTGCACGTCATTAAGGCCTTTTGAATTATTTACTTTATTTCTGCTTGGAACAGGTATTAAATTGGAATGTGATCCTAATTCTTTCTGTTTTACATTTTTTATATTGCTGAGGTTTTCCAGCGCATGATTACAATTTAGCTGCTTGCTCTGAAGTGTAAACTTGACCCTGTTATTTGCGTATTTATGTAAAAAAGATGGGGATGCCTGCACTTGTACTTTTGACACTGAACCATATCCAGGACCTGACTTTGGCAATTTATGCTGGGGCACTGTTTCATTCTTCTCAAGATCAGTTCTATTTCTGGAGATTGTCTTATCAGTAAAGTCTGTACATGTGCCTGGATTATCAACAAGATGATCTTCAGACAGACTGTTTCCTGACGTTATTGCAGTCTTAATTATTTTCGTTGCATCATCTTCCCCCACAGCCAGCTGCCTTTGTATCTGTGGTCCGTACGATTTGTTAGAATCATCTGCAGCATCAGACGGGGCAAGAGGCGATATATTCAATTTCTTTACAACTGACTTCACACTTCGTCCATCTTCAAACTGTTTAACCCTGTTATCCACAAGTGAGCAAGTTTTTTCACTGACACCATTCATTTGTCCTACCACATTTCGACCTCTCACAATTCTGTCACATCGGAATGCTGGGCTACGACGAACGTGAACCCGTCCACACACACTGCTCAACTGCCTTTCTGCTTTCACCTGACCAACTGGAGGAGGTTTTATGGGGGGTGATAGGTTTGGGGGTTTCTTTGGACTGCCAATGGGGTCGGAGGATGCTGAATGCAAAATCTTCTTTCTTGGTGAAACATAACTTTTAAGTCCATTATGGGGCTGTGCTTTATTTCCAAGTACATTTCTGTTCACAGAAGTTTTGGTAAAATGTGTGTTACTGGTGGCACTATTAATAATTTCAAACTTCTTCTTAATATTCTCAACTCTGCTTCTAGACTCTGGGGGTGACACATATGACATCGTCAATTGCAAGTAATAAGGCAAACATCCAACAGAGTGTACGCTTTATACATTGTTTTCTACTGTGGAAATTCAATTTTAATATTTTTGAAATGCACATATTTTTTCAAAACCCCATTTTATTTCTAAACATTGCTTTGTAAAGTCCTTGTTCAGTCGAAATTTGGCACACGTGTACATGTCAAACGACTCGCCAGTCTAGTTGTGATTCGTATCAGCGATCTCCTGCGGGGAGAAAATAGAGCGCTAGGACGATATTGTAATAGTAAGAATACAAACTACTGTATCAAACGTTTAAAGTAACGTGCCTTCAGTCCCACCCTGAAAATTGGCCACGTCAGAAAATAGCGGTTCACGTCGGAGAGTCACACATTTCACTAACTTATACTACTTACCAACTTCCGCTAGTGTTCCATGGAAAATGTAACACAGCCATGCGTCACAGGATGCCAGTCTAATTAAAACACGTCTTATAACCTAACGTCTTCACTTGCGTCCGACACGTAAGGAAAAGTCATGTACTTTCGCACATTAACACATCCAGCAGCAAACACTAAATAGCACACAATTCCACCAACGATTTGTGTGTTTACTGCTCGAAACGTTCTTTGGCGCTGGGTCAGCGGTTCCCTAATTTGTCAGGGACACCAACCAAAACTGTAATTCCCTGTTTTTACATTGTTACTCATGGTGTTAATTTAAATAATACATTATCATTGGCTCACTATCAGTCAGATCACCGTGTCATATAGCTGTATTCGACAACGAACCTACATATAAGCAGTATGGCTGCTGTGGCGGTTGCAGTTACGTTTGTCAGCGTGATACATATCATATCATATCATATCATATGTCATATCATATTTATTTTGATTCCGCGGATCGTCACAAGATTACAAATATCTTCTATATGGAAAAGGAAATGAGTCATATCTGCTTAAGAAATCAAGAAGTGAAGTCAGTATAAAAGTGTACAAGAATTGTAATTACTACGCCTAGTATGACATTGGCGGATTAAACATAATATAATTTTTTTCAATATAACAAATAATAACATAAAACACCAAATAAAAGGATACAGTACTTACTGGACAAAAAAAATTAATTTACTACATCACTCCATAACAGATAAAGAAGGATTGGTACATTCATGTAGTTATGTTACATACACAACAAGATCTAAAATACAGATTAGTAGTTAAAGAAACATAAATGTATGTCTATTTTATGTACCAAACTTTCAAATACTAATTTAGATCATATATAAATAAATTTAACTTTTTTGAAGTTCAAAATATTCATCCTAAGAATGAAAGAAAATTTCATATAAAAATTTCTGTAAAATAAATTTAAATTTCCTGGGATTATCAATTTCAATTTAAAATAAGAAGGAAACATATTAAACACCTCAACACCTAAATAGTACACTCCCTTCTGGTATTCAGTCAAATTCACAGACGGAAGGTTAAAATTAACATGTTGCCTAGTGTCAATGAGATATACAAGGTGTCCCAGGAGGAATGTGCTAGACTTCGGGAGAGTGTTCCTTATGTTAAAGTATACCGATATAACCCAAAACACATATATCCAAAGTTGAACGGTTACGGAGATAATGACCAGAGAAAAGTGGGGGCTTCTTGCGGTTCCAAATACTGCAACATGCACATCTGATGCGTCACGCTACAGTGCTAATGTCCTTGAGACTGGAATGCAGTGTTAATCGCGCCTGCGTGACGGTTAGTTGCTTGCACGGAGTTGCAAATATGCCTTTTGTGTTTTCCCACGTGGAATATTGTGACATGCATTTTGTGTATGGATTTTGCAACGGCAATGCACGTGCTGCTGTTGAAGAACATGGCGGACAGTGGTGCTCAGTGTTGTGCCTTCTCCCACATATTGCCGGAAAATAGTGGTATTACAAGTGAATATGTATGTAATAAATGCAGTGCTTATGAAGCTCATCTAAAAGAAGCCTTAGCTGAACTTGGTTTAGCCCAACTGATCATCAACATCCTTCAAAAAGAATTAATTACCTCGGCAAGTACAATGAACACTCGAGATGAAAACATTGCCTCAATGGAAGAATTCGTAAATTTCAATCCCAGGCGAAAGAAGAAGAACTCATCCATGTGTGGAAACGACAACCTGCTAATATCCCAACAGTTCCAGCACATTCCGGTAATTGTCAGCAGGTATGCACCCCTAGATAACCTCCAAGCAGCAACGAAGGCGTCTCATAGTCGTAATGAAATTGGTGAAGTGGCCTCAATAACGAACTCAAAGGCAAAGAAATTCCTCCCCTCTACAAAGAAAAAGAAAATAGTGATCATAGGCGACAGCCATGCCAAAGGTTATGCGTCCGAAACCACGAACAATCTAGATAATAATTTTGAGATTATCGGCTCAGTAATGCCAGGAGCTCGGCTCGAAAACATTACAAAATTAGCTAATGGTGAAATAAGTTCATAAGGGAAAAGTGATGCTGTGATTGTGATAGGGGAAGCCAACGACATCAACAAAAATGAAACTAATATTGGACTCGCTCATTTAAAAAATTTGCAGAAGACAGAACTAATACAAACATCATGGTTGTGTCGGCCCCTCATAGACATGATCTACTTGCTTCATCGTGTGTGAATAAAGAAATAGTGGTATTTACTAGAAAGTTGCAAAAGGTAGTGAAATCTGTAGGTAATATGAAAATGGTACAGTCAAATTTAAATAGAGACGACTTTACGCGCCACGGGATGCACCTTAATCTCTACGGTAAGGGAAAAGTGGCCAAACTAGTTGGGGAAAGTATTATACAACTGACAGCAAACAAAAAATAAACCCCTTTCATCTCGAAATGGCGAGAAGACCTAACCAACCATCAACAGAAAGAAGCACAGGACCAACAGGCAAACGATGTCAACAAGGGAACCAAACCCGAGACAGCTTTATCGCCAGGGAGTCATGAAGAGACCCAGGCCCAATCCAGGAAACGTCATCTCACCACCACTACTGATCAAATCAACATACCCCCCAGAACATCGAACCGGACAAAGAAAACTCCAGCTAAAATGAATGAAGATTGTTATGGTTAACTCACCCTCAAACCCGAGTTCACCAACAACCAATACAGTAGCTAACAAGGTTATTAACACTCCAATAACCTCCAAACCCACTCACACACGTGCTAAAAAAATAACACCAAGCAATGCTAGGTTTGATACAAGGGATGATTTAAATAATCGATTCTCCATCTACCAACAAAACATTAGGAGTTTAAGGGGGAAAATAAACGAACTTTTACTATCATTACAAGCTGAAGCTCCATATTTGATTTGTCTTACCGAACATCACTTAAAAGAATATGAAATAGCCAACACCCATATCCCAAAATATACATTGGGTGCCAATTATTGTAGACATAACCTAAAACAGGGAGGTGCTTGTATTTTTGTTTGTGAATCTATAAAATTCTCAAATGTTAATCTACTCAAGCATAACAAGGAGCAAGACATAGAAATAGTTGCTGTTCAACTAAAAATTCAAAAGTGAAAGCTCACTGTTATTTGTGTCTATAGAGCACCATGTGGTAATTTCGAATTATTCCTGAATAATTTAGAAACTATACTGAATTCATTATATAATCATAACACTGAATTAATCATATGTGGTGATATTAACATTAACTATCTCAAATCCAGCAATAGAAAGGATCAACTCGATAGCCTATTAAGTACTTATAATTTAACTAATATAGTTTCTTTTCCTACAAGAATTACTAATAACTCAGCAACTATAATTGACAGCATATTTATAGATAATAGAAGGAGCTATACTATTCAATCATGCCCAAATGGACTTTCAGACCATGATGGGCAAAGCCTGTTTTTACCCACAATATTAATTCCTAAAAAAAGTATAAAACTTACTCACATGATAAAGCTTGACAACAACTCTATAACCAAATTCCAAATCCAGCTAAGTTATGAGCAATGGGATAATGTATTTGGGAATGAAAATACAAATGAAATATTCAATAATTTTCTGAATACATGCCTGAGGTGCTACTATTCCAGTTTTGATAAAAAAAACATTAAAAAACTCACGTGATAATAATTATTGGATAACCACTGGGATAAAGACATCTTGTAGAAGAAAAAGAGAACTTTTCCATCTATGTAGACTGACTAAGGACGTGAACTTGAAAATTTACTATAAAAAATACTGCAAGATTCTTTCTAACGTAATTCTTTCAGCAAAAAAATTACACTACAATAGACTTATTCTTAACTCTAATAATAAAATGGCAACCACTTGGAAAATAATAAACCTTGAAAAAGGGAAAGTTAGTCCCAGTTCGAATACTGTATCATTGAGGATAGGTGACAAAGAGATAATCAATCAAAGTAAAATTGCTAATATGTTCAATAACTACTTTTTATCCATAGCAGAAACACTTAACTCTGTCAACAATAAAAGCACCAATACCAAGGTACCCAACCCAATTAG
>Ga0131853_10003812_pt1 | contig 27048 bp, 22 predicted proteins | sample TergutLab28metaG_FD_92764 | JGI IMG/M metagenome (GOLD analysis project Ga0131853, IMG submission 92764) | Labiotermes labralis P1 segment gut microbial communities from Petit-Saut dam, French Guiana - Lab288 P1 (version 2) (version 2) | ecosystem: Host-associated > Arthropoda: Insects >...
AGGCGGTCGGTAAAGCTGCCCTGCGCTGAGAGTACTACGACCATTTGATTGCCCGCTAGATATGCATCGGCTATGCGGTGCGCTACGTGGTTAATGCGTTCGGCATTGGCTACGGATGTCCCTCCGTATTTTTGAACAATAAGCATGTTGCCCCCTGGTTATGTTATGCTACCTTGTATATTATATAGAAAACGCTTGAAAATGTATCATACCGCTGAACTTAGTGCAAATGTACTTTTAAAAAAGAAGGAGTGCGTGAGGACAGTACCACCACCCTATGTCAAAACCCTAATCGTTCCGTCATTGCGAGGAGCGAAGCGACGAAGCAATCCAACACCTATACGATTTCTTGGATTGCTTCGCTACGCTCGCAATGACGCGTCGATGGTGAAGGTACCCCTTAATGAGTTGTTTGGAGGAATTATAATGTATGTTATCACTATCGTTGGGGTGATTATTTTTGCCACCTGCATAGGCTTGCTGATTATTCCGTTTCTGGGCTGGAGGCATACATATATAGCCGATGAATCACCTGCGACCATTAATATTCCCAAAGCCGGCAAATATGCATTTTTCGTAATATGCCACCGCTCCTTGAATTCATATGGCAACAAGCGGCGCATTCATTTCTCTGTTGCAATCTTTGATGCGCAGCGCAAAGAAGAGTTTGTCTCTGCTCACAGCATGACTACAACTCGTGGGACAGGTATAGGTATTGATATCCTAAGAGTAGGGCTTTTCAATGCCCCTCATTCAGGTAAATTTCTTATTAAGAATTTGCCGGACAGTCATTATGCCGAAAAGGACAAAATACTTATGCGCCGGTATGTAAGCAAGTTACGGCAGATTATACTGATTTTGGGCATAACAATAAGCCCCCATATGATTACAAGCGGGCTTATAGGCGGGCTTGTATCACTTGGGGGCTTGGTTTTGGGGATTATTCTGCTTGCGATAAATTGGTGATTACACCAACGCAGCCTTAATCTCATCGGGCAGGCTCTTCTTATCCCAGTTCACGCTTATCGTAAAACTTACATCATCTAGTTTCGCAATTGTTTCAAGTCTCGCTTGCAGCTTGAGCAAGCTCTCTACATCCACAGTTTCGATTATATTGTTAATCCCGTCTACATAAATATGCTGGATATCGCTGTTTTGGGATATGATGCCCAGTATAAAGCCGGCAAATTCCCGGTGGTTATAAAAAAAGTTCTTCCCCGTTTCAACAAATCTTATGTCTCTGTGCAGGTCATGAATATGTCGCCTGTCGTCGTCGATAAATACCAAGTGCCCGTCGGTGGTTTTGGCCTCATTATTAACCATTTCGATTAGCTTGCGCGTCTTGCCTTCGCCTTTTAAGCCTGCCATAAACCATACCTTTGCCTTGTTGTCTTTCATTTCCATACGTAACCGCCTCCTTTTCATCATACCCTTGCTTTGATGGAGCCATTATAGCATAATCTCTTGAGTACTGTAAAAATTTGAGTGGGGAATAAAAATGCATTTAAAAAAATTAGAACTCGCAGGTTTTAAATCCTTTGCCGAAAGAACACAGATAAATCTTGGCACGGGTCTCAACGCCGTAGTTGGTCCAAACGGTAGCGGCAAATCCAATATATCCGACGCACTGCGCTGGGTACTTGGCGAACAAAGTGCCAAGCAGCTACGTGGCACCAAAATGGAGGATATTATTTTCGCAGGCACCGCACACCGCAAACCCTTGGGTTATGCGGAAATTATTATGCGCCTGGATAACTCGGATAAATCCCTTGCTGTAGATTTTCCGGAAGTTACCGTTGCGCGTAGGGTGTACCGATCCGGCGAGAGTGAATATTCCATTAACTCAACTCCATGCCGCCTCAAGGATATCCAGATGCTTTTTATGGATACGGGAATCGGTCGGGACGGGTATTCGATTATAGGGCAAGGTCGCATTGATGAAATACTGAGCCTTAGATCAGAAGACCGCCGCTTGGTCTTCGAGGAAGCCGCAGGTATCGCAAAATACAAAGCCCGCCGCAACGAGGCTTTGGGCAAGCTAGACCGCGAGCAGCAAAACCGCGCTCGGGTTGACGATATTATTTTTGAGCTGGAAGAGCAGATCCCGCCCCTTCAAGCCCAGGCAGAAGACGCACGGCGTTATATGGATATGCGTGAGCGGTATAAACAGCTTCATATAAATCTTTTCCTATCTGAAGCGCAAAAAATCGAAATTGAACTGGAAAAAACAGGGGATGCTCTAGCCCTGATACTTGCTCAAACCCAAGACGGTGAAAATCGTCTTGCCAATGCGCGCAGGCTGGGAGAAGAGCTGCGCGCCGAAGCCATAGCATCAGATGTGCGATACAAGCAAGCCCATGAAGCGCAGCTAGAAACCGTGACCGCAATAGAAAAAACCGAAAGCGAAGGCAAGCTGTTGGAAAGCAAATCAGCCCAGTATGCCCAAGACCAAGACCGCTTAACCGCAGAAATAGAAAAACGCAAAACCACCGCCGCAGAAAAACAAGCGGAAAAATCCGACCAGGAAGCATTACTGGAAGAAACAGAAGCCACCCTAGCCAGACTTAACCAGGAATTGACCGCCCAAGAAGATAAAACATCCCAGCTTGAAGGTGCCCAGGAAGAAAGCACACAAATTTTAGAGGAACACAACCAGGCAATATTAAAGGAAGTAACCGCCGTAGCCGAATACAAATCGAAAGTGCTGGACGCAGAAAACCGCTACCAACGCTTAGAAGAGGATAAGGAACAGCTAAACATAGAAATATCTACCCATGAAGAAAGACTTGTCGAGCAGCAAGAGATATGCAAAACCACCGAGACTGAGGTAAAAGCTGCCGCAGAAGAAGCCGCAAAGCTGGTAACCCGCGCAGAAAGTTATAAATCTGCCCTCGCTCGCCTGCAAACCGAAACTCACGAGCTGCACAAAGCCCATCGCACTATTCAGGACAACCTTACAACAGCCATAGCCCGCCAGAAAGCCCTGGCAAGCCTGGAAGCCAACCGCGAAGGCTATTACCAAAGTGTAAAAGCCATTCTCAAGAAAAAGGCAACAGACCCCAGCTTCTCAGGTATTTGTGGCGCGGTCAGCGAGCTTATCGGCGTAGCTGGGGAGTACGAAACCGCAATAGAAATAGCCCTGGGAGCAGCTGCTCAAAACCTTGTCACAGAAACCGACGACGACGCAAAACGAGCAATCCAGTATCTTAAGCAATCCCGTGAGGGACGAGCCACATTTCTTCCGCTTACTGCTATCAAAGGTCGAAGGGTTGACCCATCCAAACTTACAAATGAGCCGGGATATATCGGTGTAGCCTCAGATCTATGTGAGTACGACCCCAAATACACCCAAATAATAACCCAGGTGCTGGGCAATGCAATAATCGTGGATAATCTGGATAACGCCACAACGATGCATAAAAAACATCGCTATTCCCATAAAATCGTGACTCTGCAAGGGGAGCTTCTGAGCCCCGGCGGGGCAATGACCGGCGGAAGCATAAGCCGCTCAACCTCCGGAATAGTAGGACGAAGCCGACAGCTTACCGAGCTGGAACAACACGTTAAGGAACTAAAAGAAGAATACGAAACCCTATCAAAACAGCTCGAAGCACTCAAACAAAAAAGCCAAGCAACAGAAGAAGCATATGCCCGAGCAAGAGATGCAGCCGCCACATTTCAAATTGATGAGCGAAACGCACAGGACAAGCTCAGCAAAGCAAAGACGGCATTACACGACTTACACCAAGCCGCAAATACTTACAACGACCAAAATGACGAATTAATGTCCCGCCTGATAGAGGGCAACAAGGCAATAAGAGAAGCCGCAAAGGCTCTTGCCGACCAAGAAAAAGCAGTAGAAACCGCTCGTGCGGCTTTAGTAGCCTACCAAGAAGAAATGGCACAAACACGAGAATCCAGCAGGGAAGAAACCCAAGCCCTGATGGAGCTACGCATAGAAATTAGCCGCCAGGAGGAATGGAAAACACAAGCCGAAACCAATATTCAGCGGCTGGAAAAGGAGTTGAAAGTCAACGCTACAGAAATATCACTGCTGGAAGCAGAGATTTCCCAAGCCATTAATAATGCTCAAACATCTACTGATGATAAGCATGAAGTGGAAAACAACTTAGAAAAACTAAAGAACCGCCTAAGAGAAGTCCAAGCCGAGCTTAAAAACGCTGAAACCGAAAAGGCAGACTTGGACTCCGCAATATCACAGGCTGAATCTGATGAACGCACCCACACAGACGAAGCAGCCAATCTAGCCCGAGAAACCACTCGCCTAGAAATGCGCAAGGAACAGCTAGATCAAAACAGCCATCGTATCCACAACGAAATCTGGGAAGAATACCAACTAACTCACCAACAAGCCCTAACGCATAAAAAACAAGACCAAAGCGAAACCTCCATGCGAAGAGAAAGCCAAACCCTAAAAGCAGAACTTTCCACTATGACAGACGTAAACCTAGGCGCAGTAGAGGCTTACAGCCAACTCAAAACCCGCTACGATTTCCTATCAACCCAGCGCGACGACATCTTGCGGGCAGAAGAAAGCTTAAACGAGTTAATCTCCAGCCTAACAGCCCAAATGGAAACCCAGTTCGCCGAGCAGTTCGCGCTGATAGCCGCCCATTTCCAAGAAGTATTCAAGGAGATGTTCGGCGGCGGCGTAGCCTCCCTCAAGCTCCAAAACACAGAAAATGTATTAGAGTCCGGCATAGAAATAACAGCCCAGCCACCGGGCAAGGCATTGCAAAACATGATGCTGCTATCAGGCGGTGAGCGAGCGTTGACTGCAATAGCACTACTGTTCGCAATACTGCGCCTCAAGCCTTCGCCCTTCTGCGTGCTGGATGAAATAGAATCCGCCCTAGATGATGCCAATGTAAACCGCTTCGCGAAATTCTTAAAAGAGTACGCAAAAGGAACTCAGTTCATAGCAATAACCCACCGCAAAGGCACTATGGAGGCTGCGGATAATCTTTATGGGGTTACGATGGAAGAGCAAGGGGTTTCAAAGCTTGTGAGTGTGCGGCTTATGGACGAAGCATCATAATTTTTGCAGCAGAATGCGTATATAAAAGAAAAGCGAATATGATCGGAGGTCCATATGCCAGACAAATTACAAATCCTACAACGCCTGCAAAAAGGCGAAATCACAGCCGAAGAAGCTCTCAAGCTAATGAACCAGGGGCAAGACGCTCCAACTCCGCCACCGGTGAGCAGTCAATCTGACACCGTCGATCACAGGCAGATAAACCCCAATAAGCCCCATACACCCCCTCCCCCCAAATTCCATCAGCAGGATTTTCACCACGACCATCACGGTTTCGACTATGACCATCGCCATGACAACGAGCCTGGGTGGGCTGAAAGCATATTCGGTTGGGTAGGAGATGTTGTGGAATCTGTAACCGACAGCATTAGGGATTTAGACATCGAAGCCAATGTGTCAGACTTTTTTGGTGGGGGTCTTAGTCACAATAAAAACACAGTCCACTTTGCATCTGCTCCCATTCTCCAAGGGCTTGCCCAGCTTGAGCTACATGGCAAAAACGATAAAATCGAAATACACGGCTATGACGGGGACAATGTGCAAATCCAGTGCGCTTACGATGCGAGGCACCCTGATTCGCAAATTTATTTTTCCGATGAAAACGGAAAAGTCTCTCTTTTATTTCATGAAAAGGAATTTCGTTCGGTACAGGTACTTTGCCGAGTACCCCAGGCGCATGTAGGACAGCTAATCGCCGTAACCAAAAACGCACGCATCCATGTGGCGGGCATTAATGCCGGAGACATTAGTTTGACCAACAAAAATGATTCCATTTGGGTAGAAGAAATCAACTGTGACCACCTCACAGCCACCACAAAAAATGCCGGCATCAAAGCCAGAACCATAACCGGCGGGACAATACTGATAGAAACCACCAACTCCAAAATCACAGCAGAAGATATCCACGCAGGGTCACTAAGCCTTATAACCACCAACTCAGGAATAAAAACCGCAGCCCTTGATGCTGTACATCTATTAATAAAAACCTCTAACACAGGTCTTAAACTGGAAGAGACACTAATCGGCTGCAACGAGCTATTCTGGGATGGCGAGCGCAGCATTGAGGCATATACCACCAATGGAGGAGTACGCTTTTTTGTGCCGGATGGTATTGGAATACACCTAGAAGCAGGCACAACAGGCAGCAAAGTAACCTGCGAAGTGCCACTGTATGGCGCGACAGGGAGTAGGTCATATGTAAAAGGCGAAAGCATAAACTACGCAACCGCAGGGCGCAGGTTAAATGTACGTCTCAAAACCACAAATGCCGGCATTAAAATCCGGGGGATGTAGACATAAGCTGGAAGAAAGAAACCTTTGTCACCATCATCAAAACCGGGAAATGCTTACTAAATCGCACATGCCTTTGGGAAATGACATATATCGACCGGAAGAAATATCAACTGCATCTACAAAGGATTTCGGGTGCTTTTAACTTAGTATGCATGACCAGAGGAGATAGATATGAAAAAAGCAGTGATATTCTTAGTTTTATGTATATTAATAATACTCACTGCCTGTGGAAGGCAAGCGCAGCCTGACACAACCACTGAATATGACATGTACTATACAGCATCCGAAGAGGAACCAACCACAGTAGTTGTATATAATGAAATCGTTACCGAGCCCAAAGAAGCAACTGTTTCAGAAGAGTCACGCTACGAAAATCTTGCAAAGCTAGCCAAGGTGTGGGGATTTGCAAAATATACCCATCTCAGTTTTATAACCGGTGAAAAATGCTGGGATACCGAGTTGCTGCAATTGATTCCTATAGTCTATGAAGCCCATCCTGATGATGTAAATGTAATTTTATATGAATGGTTTGTCAGCCTCGGAGAGGATGGCTACGACTTAGAATATGGTCATGATTTTGTATGGGCAGATTTCCTGGCGGGATGGGTCGATTGGATGGCTAACATGCCAGAACATGAAGCGGAAGCAATGGAGATGTATAATGATGGGATTTGGACTTCAAGTGCGCGCGATGACTGGCTCAATACCATTAAAACATATTATGATTTTTTCGCCGCAATCATCGAAACCGGATATGACTATGACTGGCTGTCATTTTTAGCGTTTGCCCAAATAGAAATTCCAGAATTTGCGGCTACATTCTCAACACATGGAGATGTATGGCGACCAATGGCTGATTTATCATGGATTAATTATGATTATTTAGGATCACTTGCTGTGCATTTATCACGGTTTGATGGAATTGCTACTGTGGATAGATCAAGTGCACCAGCTACTTTTGACGGTGTTGGCAATAGTGTTTTCACAAATCAACAAACCCACGCAGGTATGGATTTCAGCGATACTAGTTATCGCTTGCTTGGTCTTTTTAGATTATGGAATGCAATGAATTATTACTTTCCACACCTTGATGTCTTGGACGTTATGTGGAATGATTTGCTGCTTGAGTTTATACCCAAAATGCTGGAAAGCACAGACAGACTTAGCTATGAGTTGACCATTGCAAGGATGGCGCATTATTTACAGGATGCTCATATTCATTTTGAAAGAGCAACATTTTTCGCAGATAAGTTTGGACAGTATGTAGCTCCTGTAGAGCTTATAGCAGTCGAAGGTCGGCTTGTTGTTTATCAGACTTCTGCTCATGCCAACCCCTTGGAAAGGGGCGATATAATAGTTGGAATAAATGGCAGGGATATTGAAGACGTAGTAGCCGATATGAGACCATTTTTGTCTTATCCAAATGATGAAAAGGCTTTGGCATTTCTTGCAGGACGCGTTTTTATCGGAATCCCTGCGGGGGGGTATCACGCTCTAAGATCGCATACGCGCAATATGGAAGTTGATGTGCTACGTAATGACGTTGAAATGACTCTACATGTTGATGGATTTACGAGCTCTGTGCGATTTTCACCGCGTGCGCGCCAATCCCATGTGCTTTTGGATAATAATATTGGGCTTATAAATCCCTCAGTTGACGGTGATGTCCGCAATATAATGGAAGATTTCGCAGAAACTGACGGAATGATAATCGACTTGCGTCAGCGCCCCATCGGGAACTTTTTTCTTGAAATGAGGCAATACTTGATGGAAGAACCTGTGCCTTTTGCTTATATAGCATTCCCTTCACAAACACATCCCGGTGCGCGCTTGGATGTTCCCATAAATCAATATATACCACGAAGCCCTCATGCCTTTGTTTATGACCGCCCTGTTGTGCTATTGATGGATGAACAGACCTTCAGCCACCCGGAGTGGGTGATTATGTCCTTCCGTGTTGCTCCGAACGTCACAGTCATAGGACCTTTTTCCATGGGGTCAAACGGGAATGTTACATCCTTGCCTTTACCTGGCGGGATTACCATGTTCTACACTGGTTTGGGTGTTTATACACCGGAGGGAGAGCAAACCCATCGGATAGGTCTTGCTCCCGACATTCATGTGGACAGGACGATACAGGGTATAGCAGAAGGTCGTGACGAGTTAATGGAAGCGGCGATTCGCCATATCATCCAAGCAAACGAGTAGCTTCTTTCAAGTTTTCAATAACAGGAACACCAAATGGGCATCTGTTTTCACAATGCCCGCATTCTATACATGTCCCGCTTGATTCCATCGTGCTCTTATAGTGCGAGCGAATAGATGACGGGACATTTTCTTTGTCAAGCCGCGCGATATCTAGGTATTTCATTACGGTTGCGACATCAATGTTTGCAGGGCAGGGCTGGCAATGCCCGCAGTATACACAGTTTCCTTTAAAATCATTGCGGATTCCGCTTAGGATTCGCATATAATCCTTTTCCTCATCGGTTGCGTTTAGGTATTTCATGATACCTTCGATTTCTTCCTTGGAGTTGCATCCGGGAAGTACGCTGCTTACAGCCGGTCTATCCAATGCGTACTGGATGCACTGGGTCGTGGTCATAGCTTCGGAATATGGTGAATGCTCGGCAAAAAGCAGCTTGCTTCCGCAGAACGTCTTCATTGAGGTTATGCCTATTTGCTTTTGATTACATAGCTTATACAGCTCGGCTCGCCTTGGATCCAGCCCGCGAAAAAGCCCCGCATCAATACCATACATAAACTGATCAAAAATAGATGCTTTCGTTGGCAGCATGTCAAATGCGGGATTAATACTAAACATCATCATCTCCGGTACGCCGGTCTGGATTACCTTCATTGCGGTTTCCGGGTTATGGGAACTAAATCCTATATGATGTATGTCACCGCTGCGCTTCAACTGCTCTACATATGTGATAAAAGGCGTTTCGAATACATCATTGTAATCCTGCTCCGAATCAATGAAGTACATCATTCCAAAATCAATGTAACCATAAATCCTTAGTAGCTCCTCGAAATACCGCTTGACCGTAGGCAAGTCGCGACTTATATCGAATTGCTTATTTCTGTCTGTAGATCCAAAATGACCTTGGATCATTACATCCTTGCGCCGGCTGCCCAGTGCTTTGCCGATTGTCTCACGTACTTCTGTGCCCGGCATAAAGATGTCAAAAATATTTATTTCGTTATCAAGTGCCGTGTCAATGGTTTCTTTTACTTCACTAAAGGGCTTGCCTTCCATAAATTCGCAGCCTAGACCGATTATGCCTACCCTTTTGCCAGTTTTTCCGAGATTGCGGTATTTCATAAAATCCCCTCTTTCTTATATTTTTGCTACGATAGCTTAGTTTAATTGGATTAGCAAGCAGCATCATGTAGAGAGACACAAAAAAACGCAAATCTTTGTCTGATTTTGAGCTTTTACCTGTTGACATCTCATCAATAGGTGGTAAAATTTGTTCAATTGATGCACATTATGTATATGGATGGTGGAACCTCATGTGTGATAACAGGCATATAGGCGTAGTCGTTGAGTTTGCTAACTGGGAGCCCTTTCGTATAGGGTCTACTGAGGATCAAAAAATCAAGCATGATAAACGCGGAAATCCTATAGCGTCTCGAAAATGGCGTTATCGTCTTTTTGGGCACTTCGATGAGATGAAAATAGCTGTTATGGACATTCCGGGGGACGATAGAGATAATCCTTTTTATAAGCCATTTAAATATGGTGACCCGCGTGATTTCACACGCGGCAGTCATATTAACAATGTCTTAATGAACATAACTGACAATGAAGACGAACGAATGCGCTTCCACCCTGAGAGAAGCACAATTTTTCTTTATACTGATTACGATGATGATAAGTTTGAAAAACTAAAAATGTTCCAAGATGCAGATATTGGATACGATTGTTTTGTGGCTGTAGTCTCTATACAATTCCTGCGCGTATTTTATGACTTGCCGTTTAGTGGTCAATTTGAGTGCATTGAGCACTATCTGGAGGATTTTCGGGCTAAGCAGCATCTTACATCCCAGTTTGATTTCGTCATGCTCAAGGCTTTGAGTCTGGATGATGCCTGCGTATTAATAAAGTCCCGCAGTGTAAATGCTATTTTGGAATGCGCAAAAGGGCTCAGACAACACACTTGCGAAAGTGCTAATGATATATGCAGTGATAATTGTGGACGATTTGCTAAATTGACTAATCCATCAGATCAAGAATCTTTTGCAAAAAGGTACAACCTTTATTGGGAGAAGCTTCGCGAAGAAATGCCTGATCCTGATAAAATGAAAATAACCAATGGCAAACTTGAAAGACTCTGCAAGCCAATACGAAGTTTTTTCCAAAAAAAAGAAAAAACAGCAACACCAGATATGAATGACAAAGCCAATCGGGATGAATTAGAGCAATCACTTGACAAACTACTTAATGTCGTATATGCACTAGGCGATTTTGACCGACTTTGTATGTCAATATCCTATGCATGGTTAGAATGGATAATGAAATGCCGAAAGGCAATTAGGGTGGCCAGTCCTATGCCCTTGGTAAGGGAGACTCATACAATAATTGGCAGCCCTATAGAAAAGCTCAAGGCAATAGAACAAGGCAGATATGAAAAATATACGCTCAAAAATAAAAGCATATACAAAGGCACGGAGGAATTTGACTCTAAGGACGACAAGGTCAACTTTGTTATTCTTGCAAAAGTTCATCCAGGCTCAGATATGGCTAAATCCGCGGAAATTTTTGAGGATTATATAAAATGCAGATTTGAGTTTGATATCATAGATGAAAAGATAATGGTAAGAATGGGCAAGCACGACCTCATATATAAAAACAGCGGTACGGCAGATGAAGCAAGAAGAATGACTGAAGCCGCGCGCCTCAAGAGGTTTTCAAACGAAATTGAAAGCGTTGTCAACTTTCCCGTTGTACATATTGCTTGCAATTTTTATCTTGATAAACCGGATGTGAACGATAAAACAGCCGAAATAAGGAATGATATTCACAAAGAGCATGTTCTTCTATCAGAAACATGGTCTCGGGAGCGGCATAGTGATGTTGCAAAGCTGTTTACGAGCATCCGTGAAAACACGAAAGATTTTGCGTTTTTGCAGGATTTAATCAATGACCACGACCTGCTATATATGAAAGGTGTAAAACGCCTCTATGGCACATCTGTTGCCTACGATTACAAGGGGGCAGCCAACTTTTTTATTATATTTTATGAACAAGTAAACAAGGTTTGTAAGCTAATCAGTCAGTCATCAAGATTCAAGGATGATGAAAAGTATATTTTGGCACGTGAAATCAAAGAGGGGCTTGACTTAGCCCTTAAAAGACTCTCTGAGTTTTTTGATGACAGGGTAGTTTTTGACTTGGCTGTGCGTGACAACACAAGACCCAGTTTGTACGCGACTGGAGCGTACGAAACACTGCTTAATAGATATAGTGTACTTGTTACTAATCTAAAAAAATTGCTAGCTTGTGCTAGAGATAAGCATCATAAAAAACGCGATGACAAGCGCTTGGATGTCAAGCTAGATGTCTTATTAATTCCTGTTGAGTATGCAGATATTCAAATTCAGCAGGTATTCCCTATTGCCAGCGGATCTCATAATCTTATTTTTATTGAAGCCCCATTTGACAGGATGCTTGAAATCCATGATGCAGTACCCGCTCTCTGCCATGAGCTGGGGCATTTCCTTTGTACGATAAATCCAGAAGACCAATTGAAAGTCTTTGTTGAAATGTACGCACATTCATTTTCATATAAGCTGACACAAAGCCTTTGTAACCAGAGCTATGCAAAAATACCTATGCCTTCGGTTCAAACATATATGGAAAATTTAAGAAAAGCGATTAAGGCGTACTTAAATCATTGTCAAAAACATGAAAAAACCAGCTATAACCATATAATGAAAGATAAGACACTAAATTTGGAACATGCTGATGCTCAGTTGGGAGGATTTATTAAAGAAGCCTTCTTGACGCTTTTTAAAAAGAACCCACCAGCAAAAGTTGGGGATGTTCATACGCGTTTCAAGGAGTTATGTAATGTGTTAGGGGTATTGCCCTTGCTTCATGATGAAGAGCATGTTTCTATTACGTTCTCAGTTGTTAATGAAGCGGTGGAAGAATGCGTTTTAATAAAACGCTGGCTCCAGGAATGTGAAGCTGATTTAGCAATGATCCGTACACTGGAGTTGAGTATTGAAGACTATCTTAAAGTTGTGATTCCAAATATGGCAAGGGCAAGGGGCAGAAAAATTATTGATATTGGTAACCCTGATGCTGAAGACGACAGCAGAAGATGGGACACAGCACGCATTTTATCTTCATTGATACAGATAAACGAGCCCGGGCATAAGCAAGCGGATGAGTTACTTGCTTTATATAAAAGCAAGCTTTTCGATTTTTTTGATGATATTTCCGCACAATGCGTCAAAGCAATTACGGATTATCAAGATATATTTACAAATAAAGACGAGCAGGAATACTGGTCAGACATAAGCAAGACACTCACTGAATTTTTGAACGACTTATCGCTCGGAGAACTGGGGAATGAGCAATTATGGTTATGGTCAACAGCTTGCCTTTATTTGCTGGATTGCGGGGACACTCTTAGAAAAAACCTAATCGAAATCGAAAATGACAATACCCGTGAGGCAAGGATACTGAAGAATTATAGAGCACTTTACAAAGATGCAAAAGAACACAAAGATAATAAAATGGCACAAATGAGCTTTCTGCTCAAAAACCCAGAGGGGTGGTTGTAAATGTCCATGAGCAAAACAAGGGTTGACGTTGCGCATTTTGTCGAATTTTCTTTTGCCCCTCCAGTGTTTGAGTTTGAATCAGACTTAATGCATGGTTTTTTTGGGGAGCTTAACAATAAAATCCCAAGAAATAAATATGACCTTTCTTATAACCACTATTTTCATAGCAATTTAATGCAAATGTCCATGCGATTTAGTCGAGGTCAGTACGACTATAGCACTGACTCTGATAAGTTCGCAGACTTCATTAGGTTTATGATGTATCCGAAAGATTATCAAGGGGCATTAATGGGAATATGGGAATGCAAGCATTCTATTGTGCTCGGAAGGACTGATACCTCCGGAGGAGGAGTACCACTATTTCTCGGCACTCATACGGATACCTTTAGAATCAAATCTGTTGATCCAAATATTGAGCTAAGTCGTGATGCCTATCCGATAAATGTATACATAGGCGTTGAGGAGTTAGACATGTTCTTTCGGCTTATTTTTAGCGGAATGGCACAACTGTATGAATCTAAAACAAGGGAAAAGCTTGCAACATGCAAATTTGATGATGTCACATGTGAAATTATAAAAGTACTTGGCTTTGTTAGAAGTGAACTGGAATCCGTTGATTGGTACAAAAAACAATCTATCCCCCAAATATTACATCCATATAGAATTAGCAAATGGCTTGCAGACCGATTCGAAGCATTGGTGGAGAAGCATATAAGGCCATTATTCGAAGACCTGAATGAAGAAAAATGTATATCTGTAAATGATGCAGTTCAACTGGTTAATGATATGCGAGAGTACATTAATAGCCTGAGGGCAAAACAGCGCGCGTAAAATAATTTTACAACCCTTTTAGGAGCATAGCCATGACATACGATGAAGAACGTATTGAGTCCATAATAAAAGAGCATCAGCAATATATTGATGAAACGGGAAGACGGATGATATCCCTTATCGGATTTTCATTCACGTTTTTGGCAATTGCAATGAATGCAATGGCTTCATTAGCTTATAAAAGCAATGTCCCTGTTATTATGTTTGTTATTGCTACATGTGTGCTGATGGCTGCTGTGATAGTTTCAATATTTTCTGTAAACGTGCAAAAGGATAAGCATCTTACAAAAGGCAATAGACAGGATAAGAAGCCTAACCAAGCAGAAGATGATGACATTAGTGATTTCAGGCAGCAAGCAAGGTGCGACGATAGGGAAGATTTCATAAATAAACTCAATAGTAGCAAAAAAAAGATTGAAGGCGTTATCCCGACTTCCATAATATTATTAAGGTCTGAACGGCTGGTTAAACTTGCACGCGTTAGAGTACGTACAGTATATCGCGTGCGCGTTGCAAAATTTCTATACATCATGGCATTGTCTGTTTTCAGCGCAGCTGCATTAGTATACTTTTTTATGTGGCTCCCTTGATATGGATGCATAAAAAATAAAACTTAGGAGTAAAATAGCAAGACAGGGTCAGATCAAAAATAATTCATAATGTGCATTGACGCATTGTGTATTGACATGTTCGTTGTGTGTGACTATAATGTCACATTGTTCTCTGTTTGCTTGGATGCGTCACATCGTGGCTGCTACCAGCATATTATAGCATGAGGACAAGAAAGAATGAGGGCTAATCATGCCAATGCGTCATAATATCAAGAAGCACACGAACCGCACTCATTCTATCGGTAGGTTGGTTAAGAGCTCAACAACCCCTTCCGTAAATGAGAAAATTCAAGATTACCCTAATCGATCCGTAATGGGTTCGGATAACAAACGCAATAGGGCGTATGTGGAAGCAAGGATGAATGAAATCATTTCGTTGCTGGATAAGGACAATGATTAGAAATATGCAATATATTTGTTTTCAAGTTCCTTCATAAAAGGCAATGCATAACTCACTAAAATAAACCCCAGTTTCTTTTGAGACTGGGGTTTTTTCATGCAAATTAGCCAATCAGCTTGTAACTCATGTAGAGGCATATGCGAATGATTATAATTTTTTTCGTCAATCATTGACTGGTTTGGTTAATGGTGTATAATTGACTTATCCAGTCGGTCAATATAAACATGTTTGACCAATACATCAGCCGAGGTGATAGCATGAGCGAATTAGAGTTTAGCAAGTTCCTGGCACTTGAACCGGAAAAACGAGAACGAATTATAAATGCTGCCATGACAGAGTTTCTGCATGGCTTCAAGAAGGCTTCTACAGATAATATTGTGCGGGAGGCGGGGATTTCCAAGGGGCTGCTGTTCCACTATTTCGGCACTAAGGAGCGGCTGTATAATTTCCTTATCGACTATGCAATAGAAACCGTCAAAATCGAATATCTGGACTTAGTCAATATCCGCCAACCGGATATCCTGGACAGCATTTGGCAGTCTTCACTTCTTAAAAAGGATTTATCCGTACGGTTCCCAAATATTTTCGACTTTCTTACCAACGCATATGTCGAAGAGAAAACCGCCGGTGGTGTTCCCGGCAGTAATCTGGAGCGTTTTACATCCATGTCTGGTGCGATTATTTCAGAGATATATGCACACGCCGATACTTCCCTTTTTAGGGATGATATCGACAAAGAGGTAGCAAAAAATATCATAGTATGGGCAATGAGCGGTTATGCCCATGCAAAGGTAATGGAATCTGGGGAAAACCCAGGGGCAAACGCCAGAGAGAATTATGACGCGTACCTGATGGAGTTTGAAAAAATATTAGGCGTAATGCGCCAGATCTTTTATAAACCAAAGGAGGCACAAACATGAGTAATAGTGTAGAAATCAGAAATCTAGACAAGTATTTCGGTAAGTTTCAGGCCCTGAAGAACATCAATCTGGAAATAGCCAAAGGTGAAGTCTTTGCCTATATCGGCCCCAATGGGGCAGGCAAATCCACCACAATCCGGGTGCTTTTGGGCATTCTTAACGCCACAAAAGGCTCGGCAAAGGTCTTCGGCATGGATGCCTGGAAGAACGCGGTAGAAATCCACAAGCGCATTGCCTATGTGCCAGGTGATGTGAACCTATGGCCTAACCTCACAGGTGGCGAGGTAATTGATTTATTCGTAAATCTGCGAGGCAAGCATGACAAAGCACTGCGCGAGCGGCTAATCAAGGATTTTAACCTCGACCCGACGAAAAAATGCCGCACTTATTCCAAGGGTAATCGCCAAAAGGTTGCCCTGGTTGCTGCTTTCGCATCAGATGTTGACCTTTACATCCTGGACGAACCCACATCCGGGCTCGACCCTCTGATGGAACAAGTCTTCCAGGATTGTGTAATGGAGCAGAAAAACAAAGGTAAGGGAGTATTCCTCTCCAGCCATATCATGTCGGAAGTAGAGCGGCTTTGCGACCGAGTTGGTATTATCCGTGAAGGCGAAGTAGTACAGGTAGGAACCCTAGACGACCTACGCCACCTGACCCGCTACGCAATGACCGTTACCACAAAAAATACCATCGAGGGGCTGGATAAACTCGAAGGTGTACATGACATAGTAAAGGAATCCTATGGTTTGCATTTCTATGTAGATACCGCAAAGATGGGGGCAATTATTAATCATCTTAACCAGTTCGAAATTATCAAGCTAGAAAGCACCCCACCATCACTGGAGGAGCTGTTCATGCAGCATTATAAGAAGGAGGGGGCTTAATCATGAGTGCAAACTTTGAGAATACTTCTATTTTGACCCGTTTTATGCTGCGCCGTGAGCGCGTAAGCTCTCTCATGTGGATATTGATACTCGGCGGTATTGTGATACTTCTGGTGCCGGGGATGTTCTACGCGCTTCCACCTGAGGAGCGGTTTGCAATCCTCGAAACCCTTGCAATGCCTGCAATGGTCAGCATGGTTGGACCGGCTTTTGGAGAGTATGGCACATATGGCGCGCTTTATACCAATTTTATGATGGCGTTTACCGCACTGACGGTAGGGCTAATGAATATTTTCCTGGTAGTACGCCTCACCCGCACCGATGAAGAAAAAGGTCGCCTTGAAGTACTGCGCTCATTGCCTGTTGGCCGGCTTTCTAATTTGAGTGCCGCGCTTATCACTGCCGTAATTGTTAATCTTGTACTTGGGCTGTTTATTGCCCTTGGTATGTTTGGGTTTGGGGCTGCTCTTTATGACACAGGTATGGGCATCAACGGCTCAATGCTTTGGGGCGCGACCCTAGCAGTGACCGGATTGGTCTTTGCTGCCCTAACTGCCTTCTTCTCGCAGCTTTCCGCCAGTTCTCGTACCGCTATGGGCTATGCATTTATGGCTCTGGGCTTTTTCTTTTTGCTTCGTGCCCCCGGCGATATGAACCCGGATATGGAAATCCTTGCTCTTATAAGCCCGTTGGGTCTTCCGCTTCGCACAGCCGCCTATGCCGGTAACTACTGGTGGCCTATACTTATAATGCTTGCCATTGCAGGTGTAGTTGCTGGGTTTGCCTTCTACTTCACATCTATCCGTGATATCGACCAGGGCATGATTCCGGCAAAACCGGGACGCGCATATGGTTCTTTTTTGACCAAGACTCCCCAAGGCTTTGTGTTTAAACTTGTGAGAACAACGATTATTGTATGGCTCGTAAGCATGTTTATAATTGGCGCGGCCTATGGCACGGTTTTCGGTGAGCTGGACACCTTTATAGCTACCAACGAAATGTACCAACAGCTAATCCTAGGCCCCTTTGCAATAGAATTCCTTGAAGGTCTTACAATTGACGAAACCGTAGCCGCAATGCGCACAGCAGTAGCGGCAGCAGGCTTTGCCATCCCACAGCTATTCTCCGCAATGATAAACCTGATTATGGGAATGTTCGTAACAGTCCCGTCAGTGCTCTTCGTAATGAAAATGCGTAAAGAGGAAACCGAAATCAAGTCTGAGCTGGTGCTTGCCACTGCGGTAAAACGCAACAGCTACATGTCTGGATATGTAATAATCGCCTTTGCAGTGGCAGTGCTAATCCAATTAGCCACTGGTCTTGGTATGTATGTATCCGCCGCAGCCGTACTCTACAACCCCGCCGATTTCCCTCTGAGCTTTGCTATGCAAGCAGCACTTATCTATGTACCTGCCATTTGGGTAAAGGTTGGGCTTACAGTGCTGATAATCGGGCTGATTCCTAAGGCAACCGGAATTGTTTGGGGCTACTTTTCCTATAGCTTCCTATTCCTGTTCTTCGGGCAAGGGTTTGGGATTTTCCCGGACTGGGCAGCGTATCTCTCACCATTTGCCTTTGTGACTCAGCTGCCGCTTTCCCCTGGTGAGACTGTGAACTTTGTAGCCCTGGGTATAAAAATAGCAATAGCCGCAGTGCTTACTATTGCCGGATTCTACTTCTACAATAAGCGGGATATCAATGCGATAACGCACTGATTCTCATAAACTAAAAAACGGGCGTAATGACGTTAAGGGGAATACAATAACACAAAATCCAACGTCCTTTTTGTTTTTTGATGCATAATGCACACAGCAATGCTACAGTTGTAGTATATAATTGCGAAGAAGATTTATATTATCGGAGGTTGCTATGCCAATTACAAAACTTCAGCTATACTTGAAAAATTGTGACCAGGCAATTGAGCTTTACCAGAAAGCATTTGATGCTATCGTTAGCGGAGTATGGGGAGACGAAAATGGTCTAATTGCCCATGCAGAAATAAACGTCTTTGGTCAGTGTGTAGCATTTATGGAGCAAAAGTCAGATTGCATTATTGGGAACACAATGCAATTCTGCTTTTATTTTAGTAAAGGCGACGAAGAAATTATAAAAAAAGCATACGATGTTCTTAAAGACGGCGCAAGAATTGAATTGCCATTAGGCCCATGTGAATGGAGTTCATTAATATTTTGCCTTGTTGATAAATTCGGGGTGAATTGGCTACTTTGCGTTGACTAATAAACATTTTCTTCAGAACCCAGAACTTGAACACGAAACCTGCACAATCGTATTACGGTTCTAGTTTCGTGTTCAAGCGTCTCACTTCGGGTGCAAATGAAAGTAAGATGTTTCTGCAAGCATACCGTTTTATAGTTTACTTTGCGCGCGAATTATGAACATGTAATACAGAAATCCCAGAAAATAGGCTGTTCAAAGCTTCTATGAATTTTATCAAAGCTAACGTCAATACGGGGGTGTTTTGCTACTAATTTTGATGCGCAAGCGCATTGTATCAAAATCAACGCAAAAACAGGGCTGTCTTGTTAAGCATTTTCTATGAATAATTATGCACTTGCCCCGTCATTGCGAGGAGCGAAGCGACGAAGCAATCCAGCACTCTCATAGGTTGGATTGCTTCGCTTCGCTCAACGCTTTTTAGTTGACGGTTGTTCTGCATAGATATTCATGGTTTCTGCTTAATGTGACAGCCCCGTTTTATTTTTTGTTTGCGTTTTATTCCGGTGCCCCTGGCCCTTCTGTATAATAATAATAAAGCTCAGCAAGCTCACCTGATTCCTGCATTTCTCTTATTACCGCATTAATTGCCTCCAGCAAATCGTACTCCCCAAAACGCACTGCAATACCATAGCTTTCATCACCAAACGCATCATTGTCCCTTATAATTCTCAGGTCATTGGGGTTGGCATTTACAAATCTTTGCGCTACGGCTGAGTCAATAACTACAGCGTCAACCCTGCCCTGTAGCAGCGCAGCAAAGGCTTCTGATGCGCGGATAAATGGTAGCACGTCGGCATCTACGTTATCGGAAACCCACATATATCCTGTTGTGCCGCCTTGTACCGCTACATATGCACCCTCTAAATCTGCGGCTGCTGACATTTCAGAGCCCATGGGTACAACCATATACTGGACTGCCGCAAAATATGGTATGGAGAAATTAACAGATTCCAATCTTTCATCAGTAATGGTCATTGCGGCAGCGATAAAATCAATGCTTCCGCCTTGCAAATCTATGATAAGCCCTTCAAAGGCTGCGTCATGGATTATCAATTCTGCGTCCAAGGCCTCGGCTATGCGGGCTGCTATTGCCACGTCCAAGCCAGAATAACGACCATGACGACCTTCGCCGCCATCAGCGATAAACTCAAAGGGTGGAAAGTCCGCTGATGTGCCCATTGTAATGGTTGACCATTCTGTTGCTGCGGGCTGTTCTTCTTCTGTGGGTTGTTCTGCTTCTGTTGTAGGTTGATTTTCCTCTTCAGTGGGCTGATCTACTGCTATGGTGGGTTGATCTTCCTCGCTAGCACACGCAGCGATTACACCAAGGGCTAGAATCAGCAGTAATAATAATGCTACTTTCTTCATTTACTACACTCCTTTTTAATTTTGATTAATATGAAAACGAAAACCGATGAATAACTGTGGGATGGTTTTCATGTCACATGCTAATATAAAATCTTCTTCAAAAACGACTGCGTTCTTTCATGCTGCGGATTATCAAAGATATCCTGCGGTGAGCCTTCTTCCACTATCGCTCCCGCGTCCATGAAAAGTACCCGGCTTGCTACCTCTTTTGCAAAGCCCATTTCATGGGTTACCACTATCATAGTCATGCCTTCATTTGCCAGGTCTTTCATTACGGCAAGCACTTCCCCAACCATTTCCGGGTCTAGTGCCGAGGTTGGTTCGTCGAAAAGCATTACTTCCGGCTCCATGGCTAGGGCTCTTGCAATTGCTACACGCTGTTTTTGACCGCCGGATAACTTCCCTGGGTATTCATTGGTTTTATCCAAGAGCCCTACCTTTTCCAGTAGGGATAGCGCAAGTCTTTCCGCTGCGTCTTTGGAGATTTTTTTTATCTTCATAGGCGCGAGAGTGATATTTTCCAGAACCGTCATATGGGGGAATAGGTGGAACTGCTGAAACACCATCCCCATTAGCTGTCGGACTTTGTTTATGTTTGTTTTGCGATCATTGACTTTATGACCGTTTATAATTATTTCCCCCTTCCAGGGGGTGTCTAGCATGTTGAGTGAGCGTAAAAAGGTGCTTTTGCCCGAGCCTGAGGGTCCGATTACTACGACTTTCTCACCTTGTTTTATTTCTTGATTTATTCCGTTTAGCACGTGGAGTTGACCAAAGCGTACACATAAATCTCTAACTGTTATCATCCAATCACCCGTCCAATCTCTTGCGGCTCTTAACTCTAGGCGCATCTGATTTTCTTAGTCGCTTCTCAAGAAGCCCCAATAGCATCGTCAAAATAGAAATAACGATTAAGTACATAGCCGCCGATACAAACAAAGGCGTAGGCTCCATGGTGCGGCTCATTATCAGATTAGCGACTCGTGTCACATCCCGTATTGCAACGAAGCCAACAATGGCGGTTTCCTTTATTAACACAATAAATTCATTGACGAAGGTCGGCAAAATATTTTTAATAGCCTGAGGCATAACAATAAACACAAGAGTCTGCCACTTAGAAAGCCCAAGGGAAAGCCCTGCCTCTGTTTGACCTTTTTCGATTGACATAATACCTGCCCGGATAATCTCGGCTACATATGCACCGCTATTGATACCCAGAGCCACAATACCAATCCGAAGAGGCGCGCCTCGCGCCGTAGCAAAAATCGTAGCACTTACAATAAGTAACTGCGTAACCGCAGGTGTACCACGGATAACTCCTAAGTAAACGAAAGCAATAGCCCGCAGTGGCGCGTACCGGGAAAGCTTACACGCCGCGATAAAGCTACCGATAATGATACCGATCACCATTGCCCCAAGGGATATCTGGATAGTGATCCACATACCATCCAAAAGATCTCTGGCTCTACCGCCTCCAAGGGTGCGCTCAAGGTTTGTGATAATATCTATAAGCCTCTGTCCAAGCCAACCCCAGGATTCTAAAAAATACAGGTTCATATAGCGTTTTCCCCTCAATAGTGGTACAAAAAAATGACGTGCATATTTATGCGATGATTCTGCATAATTATGCGCGCCATTATGAGTTTTGTCAAGTAGTTTATATTACAACCCTCTCTAATATCTCCTGCATATAGCTAATAGCAATGCCATAATTAGTCATAGGAATGCTTTGTGCCTTGGCGGCAGCTTGCCGATACTGCATCTCTTTGCGGTTTTGCATACAGCCGCCGCAGTGGATTATTAGTTTGAAAATTGATAAATCTTGCGGGAATTCTCCTCCGGATGTGAAGGTGTACTCCGGCTTTGAACCAGTGCGCGATTCAATCATACGGGGGATTTTTACTGTGCCTATATCGTCGCATTGGCGATGATGTGTGCAGCCTTCAGCTATTAGAATTTTATCGCCGGTCTTGAGAGAATCAATTATTTTCGCGCTTTCTACGGCATAATCCAGCACACCTTTGAATCGTGCCATTAGTATCGAAAATGAAGTTAGGGCAATTTCTTGTGGGGTTTGGGCTGCTACCTCTTTGAATGCTTGACTGTCGGTGATTACTAATTTTGGCGGAACCGCTAATTTTGCAAACACTTCGGTAAGCTCTGTAGGTTGGGTTGCTATGCAAATCGCGCCTGCATCCAGGCAATCGCGGATTACTTGCTGCTGAGGGAGGATTAACCGACCCTTGGGAGCTGAGGAATCTATGGGAATGACTAGGATAACCATATCGCCTGTTTCTAGCAGGTCGGCTACCGGTCTGGGTTCAGGTTCGAGGGAGCGAAAGATATCAGCTATTTTTTCTTTTAGTTCATGGATATTTTCCCCGGTGACAGTGCTTACATTAATGCCTTCGCCATGGGTGCCCAGGTCTGACTTGCTGTACACAATCAGATATTTGGTTTTGCCGAATTGGCTGATTAGCTCTTCTTCGTATATGCCGAATCCTTGAGCCGGGTCTACAACCAGTAGAGCCACATCGGTTTTTCGTAGGATGTTTTTTGTTTTTTCTATTCGAAGATGCCCCAGTTCGCTTTCATCGTCGATACCCGCAGTGTCGATTAGTACTACCGGACCTATTGGCAGGATTTCCATGGTCTTATAGACAGGGTCTGTTGTTGTACCTTTTATTGGTGAAACCATGGCTGCATCCTGGTTGGTTAATGCGTTTAGCAAACTGGATTTTCCTGTATTGCGCCTTCCAAATATACCAATATGCAGACGGTGGCTGCGTGGGGTTGTGTTCATTTTTTTGCCTCCATCAAAGCATGAGAGATAGGCGTTCCCCCGCCCTCGGCGGGGGAACGTCCTGACAGGTACTCTTGTAGTGTTGCAATGGCATTGCGCTGGCATATATCGTGAATATTGCCTGATTTACATAGTTCCATAAATTTTTCACCCACTCGCCCTTCATGATAACATGCTGTACAAAAGCTTGGAGTGTAGCCTGCTGCCATCAGCCAGGTTACGATTTCATGTAGATTGCGTTTATCCGAGATTTCGAATTGTCGGCTGTCCTTGAATTTATGGCTGCGGTCGGCATATCCGCCTACAGATGTGCAGGAACCGCCACTTATTTGCGAAACCCCTATATCAAGGAGTTTTCTCCTGATGCTCTCTTCTTCACGGGTGGATAGGATGATTCCTGTATAGGGCACAGCTATGCGCAAAACCGCTACGATTCTGGCGAAAATCTCATCGCTTACTAGGTTGTTGCGTATCCGTGGCACGCTGATGGTGTGGGGACCTACGCCGTATGCGGATTCAAGATGTTTGACATGGTTCAGAAGCCCTAGCACCTCATGACGATAATCTGCTAAACCAAACAATGCCCCAATACCCACATCGTGCAGACCTGCTTCCATTGCACGATCCATTGCCTGATAGTGCCAATCATAATCGGATTTTGACCCGTAGGGATGGAGCTTTTCATAGGTAGGGCGATGGTAGGTTTCCTGGAACAAAATATATGTACCGATATTTGCGGCTGCAAGGCGACGATAATCCTCCACGGTTGTGGCGGCAATATTAACATTTATGCGGCGGATATCGCCACTGGCATAAATGGTTTCGATTGATTCAAGGATATAATCCATTGAGCTTTCTTGAGGATGTTCACCAGTTTCTATTACTACGCGTTTATGCCCCATTTTTGTGAGAGCTTGAACCTCTTTACGGATTTGATCTTGGGTTAGCCGCTTGCGCGGCATAGCTTGGTTATCAGCCCGATATGGGCAATACACACAGCCATTGATGCAATAATTAGAAAGATACAGCGGCGCGAAAAGTACAACACGACTGCCGTAGATTGCGGATTTTATACGACCAGCCAAGTCGAATAGCTCCTCGTTGGTAGCGGTTTCGAGGAGACTTAACGCTTCGTGTGGTTCAAACCCTTTCGCCATATTTTTATCCAGCATAGTCACCTCTTGCGACCACGACTTCACAGTCTATTGCTGCCATTTGCGCGGCAATACGGTCACGAAACTGAGCTGGTTCATCTCCGATATGGGATTTATTGTCGTAGAGCAGATATTTTCCCTGGGTTTCTGGGGAGGAAAGATTAGGCATTACTACATTTGCGCCGGCAAGCACACCCATTTCTCGACCCCTGGGATGGATATTGCCTAGTGCCGTGGTTGAGGGTAGCAGCAAAGTCGGTTTTATCAGGCGTAGAATCGCAAGTATATTGAGAGTGAGAGCAAGATCGCCTTGTTTTTCTCCTGAGAAGGGTGTTGAGGAATGAGGAATAAAAGGCCCTACTCCCACCATTGCCGGGTCAAGCTCTTTGATAAATAGGAAATCATCAACGATATGGTCAAGGGTTTGACCGGGAGTACCTACCAAAAAACCGCAACCTACTTGGAATCCCAGCGCTTTTAGATTCCATAAGCAGTCTTGTCGGGATTTGAGATTCATATCAGTAGGGTGTAATTGCGAATAATGATTTGCATTGGATGTTTCCTGGCGGAGAAGATACCGGTCTGCCCCGGCTTCGCGAAGTTGCTTTAAGCTATCCCGACTGCGCTCGCCCAAGGAGAGGGTGACTGCACAGTCGGGATAGCCAGTTTTTACACTTTCGATTATGCTTACCAAGATTTCATCTGTGAAAAACGCATCTTCACCACCTTGTAGCACAAAGGTTCTAAACCCAAGCTCATGCCCAATGGCACAGCATTCAAGAATTTGCTCTTTTGTATAGCGATAACGCTGGACGGTTTTATTGCTATAGCGTAATCCGCAGTAATAGCAATCGCATTTGCAGTAATTTGTAAATTCGATAAGCCCTCGCATGTAGATTTTATTGCCGAAAACCGCTTGGCGAGTAGTAGCGGCTCGTTCATGCAAATATCTATCATCACAAAGAAGGAGCGATTTATATTCGCTCCTTTCTAAGGTTTTGGAGGATTCCAGTTTGCATATTAGTTCTTTCATGTTGTCACAATCGCATGGTAATCCTTCTTACCTTTGCGGATAATTATTTTCTCATCCTGCAAATTACTTGATTGCAGCATAAATTCAATGGTGGTTACTTTTTCACCATTAACAGAAACCCCACCCTGCTGCACTTGCCGTCTTGCATCAGATTTGGATGGGCATTGCTTTGTGAGGGTCAGAGCATCGAGAATGGGAATACCGGCGTGTAGCTTTGCCTCGGTTACGGTAGTCGTAGGCATCGCGCTATTATCTCCGCCTCCGGCGAACAGGGCCTGTGCGGATTCTTCTGCTTCTATTGCAGCGGTTTCGCCATGTATTAGCTTGGTTATTTCGTAGGCAAGGATTTTTTTGGACTCATTAATGGCGCTGCCCTCAGCAGCGGCAAGCCGTTCCACTTCTTCCATCGGAAACATCGTAAATAACGCAAGATACTGCTTTACATCTTTATCATGGACATTACGCCAGTATTGGTAGAACTCATATGGGCTGGTTCTTTCCGAGTCAAGCCACAGTGCCCCTGCTACGGTTTTGCCCATTTTTTCACCATCAGCATTTAAAACCAGCGGCGCGGTCATGGCATATGCCTTGTTTTGGTCTACGCGTCGTATCAAGTCTGCACCGCTAAGGATATTACCCCACTGGTCATCCCCACCGACTTGCAGCTTACAATCGTATTCGCGATGCAAGTGCAGGAAGTCATAGCTTTGTATAATCATGTAATTAAGCTCAATAAAGCTTAAACCACCATCAGGGCGATCCATTCTTGCGCGGTAGGTTTCTGCGGATAACATTCTATTAACGGAAAAATGCGCACCTATATCCCTTAAAAAATCAATATAGTTCAGCTTTAATAGCCAGTCGGCATTGTCTACCATTAGGGCTTTGCCTTCACCAAAATCAAGATATTTGCCCAATTGAGCCTTCAGGGCTTTTTTGTTTTCACTTATTTTTTCCTTGGTAATAAACTGACGCAACTCGGTTTTACCAGTAGGGTCGGGAATCATAGTGGTACCACCACCAACAACGACTATAGGACGGTGCCCAGCACGCTGCAAATGCATAAGCATCACCAGTGGAACCAGATGCCCTACATGGATACTATCGGCGGTTGGGTCAAATCCACAGTATACTGTAATTTTTTCATTAGCAAGAAGAGCCTCCAGTTCCTCCGGGTGGCTTGTCTGGGCTATAAAGCCGCGGGTTTGTAGCTCTTTGAAAATATTGCTCATATGTTTTGCTCCTTATTATTTATTCATAATGCGTTCACATTCGGATGATTTTTACAATGCCATCGTATAGTATATCGTTTTCATCTTTGAGGTTGTTTGTATTTGGTATGACTTCATACACAAACCGATGTTGCCGACTTATGCGCCTGGAGTACGCGCCTCTTCTGTCGCCAGTCAGCTTTTCGTAAAACGGTGGATTTTGGAATGGGTTAGTTGCAACAACTTCAATCAGACTAGCAACCTTGTTTTTAAGCCCTGCATTTTTGATGAGGCTTGCATCCTTGATTGCCTGATTTGTGAGCTGGATGCTATACATCTGACCAGACCTCAGATAGCGGGACACATTCCGACAAAGGAGTCGCCAACCCTTCCTTGATAGACTCCGTCATACCCGGAATCGAAGCCAGGTAAACATCAT
>Ga0131853_10003814_pt1 | contig 27042 bp, 16 predicted proteins | sample TergutLab28metaG_FD_92764 | JGI IMG/M metagenome (GOLD analysis project Ga0131853, IMG submission 92764) | Labiotermes labralis P1 segment gut microbial communities from Petit-Saut dam, French Guiana - Lab288 P1 (version 2) (version 2) | ecosystem: Host-associated > Arthropoda: Insects >...
GGCCGCCGCCGGTCGGCGAAGTTAGTGCCAACTTTTGCGGATAGAGGGGTGTCACGCGGTCAGCGCAACGGGTCCCCACAGCCGTTAATCTCTGTTTTCTAGACCTGGAGCCGCTACTTTTTCATTCAAGTAGCTCCTCAATTGACCTCACGAGGTTCACGAGGCTGAATGGACCCCGTTCCAGACCCACTACTACTAAGAAAATCTGGTAGCGCCAGGGATCGAACCCGGGACCTCTGTATGTGTAGCCAGAAACTCTGACCACTAGACCACAGAGGCGGTCTAACACAGGTTACACCTCATAAAATTTTTCCTTCATCTATCTGAATTTATCCTACAATCTCTAATAAAATCTTTGGATTTATCATTTCTAAAAAGTTCTGCCAGTTTAAATAACACATATACAGAACCATGATTCTGATAGTGAATCTTGAGTGTCATAACACCGATTACATCTCATACAATACCTCTTTTGTTGTCTACTTTAATTTATCCTATAATCAATCTCTCATACAATTTTTGGATTTATCATCTCTAAAGAGTTCTGTCATTGGTACATTACCTTACACATTACTAAGATTCCGGACTCTTGTATCATGTTCAGAAAAGAACACGTTTTGGGAAATGGAGCCTTTACCATGCTTGAGTTTCCGTGTTCACTATGAGATGAGGGGCAGAACAACCCCCCCCCCCCCAAGTCTAATACTCAAACGTATGATGACCTCACTCCGCCTCACAATCTTCTACATTCAGGAAAATATTTACACAGAACATGTTTAAATTTGCACGTGATTGTAAGATGATCCTCCATTTTCAGATGATGAATTGGGTAAAAATTCTCATCGTACATTCAGGTAAATATGGTACATATATATATATATATATGTTCAAATTCTGTACAGGATTAAAAGAAGATCAATACAGTTAAAATTCTATGTATGTGTGGTAAAGAAAAATGCTCACAACTACAATTTACAAAACTACAGTTTCGTGGAAAATATGTGTATGCTTAAGATGAGGTAAACAAATTAATGGTACAGCAGTATGACAAAATACAGGAACAGTTTGTTATGTGATGTCATGCCACACTGTACAGAGTATCAGTTGTGATGTACTGCAGTATTAACCTTTAACACTAATTACACAACCCACACACAATGTGTCATACAACATATGCAATATTTATCAACAATGGAAGATAAATGTGGAAAAATAAGCTGTTTCATAATGTTTTACTGAGAAGTGAACATTTGCAGTGATATACGAAACTGTTGCCAGTGTTCTTAAGACGCATCCACATGACTGTGCTTCATAATGGTATATTATCACTTCATTATGTGAGCAACATTCCTCTGGGTAATATGAAGTCCTTTAAGTACAGTATACCACAAGTAGTGACACTTTGAATTCTGGATAATTCTTGAAACTATCACAAACAACGCAAATTAAAAACAACACAATGATCTGGTATTGTAATCACAACAAAATAAAATTGGGATAATCTTCAGGGAAAGTTTTAGTCTGACATAATGAAAGTGATACTGACAGAAATTTTGAGGCTCAGAGTGTACCCATCAATGGACAGACAGAAAAAAAAAAAACAATAAAGTTAATGTATCACCAAATAAGCATTTGAATTCCTCAGTCTAACACAAATACATATTTATCATTGCTTAGCTACATGATTTGGTCCCTGTTTGAACCATCATCAGGCTACTGCATAGAACTTTCAAAACAAAAGCACAACAGATGTAAAATACACATTTCACGTTTGTATATATTTTGTATATGCTTTTGCCTTGTTTTTAAAAGTTTGATACAACAGCCAGATGACAGTTCAATTGGGGACTGAAATATGTAGTTAAGCCATAATAAATATAGTTTTGTTACACCAAAAAATTTGAACGTCTATTTATTGATATCACAAACACAATGGGATGACAACCACAGAATTAAAGTTCACGTGTATCGACATGTAGTTTCTTTATAACATGGAATGTTCATGAGTCATAAAACATTAACACTGCATGGCCAGACTAGCAGATTTAAATTACCACAAGGCACAGACCACTTCTGAAAGGGGAGATTAATCAGAGTTGAGGGGTAACCGCTTAGGCTGTCTGTGTGTCCATAAAGTTGTATACATAATGAAAGATGTATAAGATCAATTTTTGTAGCTTCCCTGCTAATAGCAGCATTTCCAAAACGTACTTGACATTCAAAAATAAGAAACCCAAACAAAAACTGTCACACATATAAAAGGACAATGAACAGGAGAAGCAATATAAATAGAACATATAAGAAGAAAATCTGGGACTACTGAAACTGACATTTATGACTTTGTGACTGGAAATTCACTGAATGCTGGGAAAAACGCTCAAAAAAGTGGATTCTGATGATAGGGCAAAACTCCTTTCTGATCACACTGGAGACGATAGTATTCCTCAGTCACTGATGTGACAGTTTTAAATCTCACACTGTTATGACTGTCCCTGGCATGCCACCGTGCTTAATTATTACACAATATGGTTTCATCACCACAAACACTACTGCCAGTCACTTCCATACAAGCAAATAAACAGAACACTTTTCTTATCAACAACACACTACACTTTTGCAAACACTCATCCACACCCAGGCATGCTTCAAAATTCTTGCTTACCACACTCTTGAATGACAGCCTAGGTCAGCTTCTTGGGAAAAACATACATGAAGTTACTGGTAAATATGGACCTCAAAAATCCATAAAAATCTGGGTATCAGTTGTTCTATTTAAAATTGGTTTTGATACAGGACACTAAATCCACCTTCATAAATATCCATATCCACCATATCTGGCACCTGCCATCCAGTTTCATGTAGCACAGAGTGGTCAATTCCAAAGCAAATGGGCAAGAAAATATATATGCCTACAGAAAAAACTACCACCATCCTGTGCCGTTGTCATGAAATCTGGGAACCTTAACTTCCTGGAACCCTCTGGGCCTGTCCAGGCCTGCAATGAGACTGATTTACAGAAAAATTACAAACAGAAGCAACATATTAATCAAAACTTCATAATAATTCTGTCTCTTTAAATGGCTACTACGCTCTACAAATTAATTATCAAGTGTAGATTGACTGAAATAAGACTCAAAAAAAAATTGGAAAAGTGAGACAGATTGCATCAACACAAGACAAGAGATTGATGATGATGAAGGTGGTATTGGTGATAATGGTGTAAATGAATGTAACTTTCATATCTTGCATATATATATATATATATATATATATATACACACACACACACACACACACACATTCCAGTACAGTCACCTGGAAGCCCATGGACCAGACTGAATATCACTGCCACCTTTCCCAAACTGCCCCACAATTTTATCCTTGTGACGCAGTGTTAATCTGACTTGAAGCAACAGTAAGAGTGGATGATAAAGTGAAGATGTATTTATTTTCAAAGAAAATGAAATTAATTTATGTATTTCCTCCACAGAAGCACACATAAAAACACAACTCATGCTGGATTCACATTAATTTTAAAATCACTACTCCTTCTTCTTAATGGAATTCAGTTCATGGAGACATCTCTTAACACTGTTTTCTAGTAGACAAGAAAACTCAAGCCAGAAATTATTTTAGCAAGTGGCTGTACCAAATCTTTGTTCTGTTGGCTGACAGAGATACGATTATGATAAAAACACTAAGCTCTCTACACTTACCAAATTCTACTTGCGTTTGGAACTACGTAGGTTATTCAGAAAGTAAGTACCGTCTGAGCATATCTCTCATACATCCTCAAGACTGTCACTTTGCGCATGTGCAGTGAGTTTCTCTATCAATTGAGAAGCCACAGACGCCATTTCGTGAAATTTGTGTTATGTTTATGTTTGTTCCTGTTCATTAAACATGTTTAAAACAATTGAAGGGGCAGCCGACTGTGAAATATGGTCTGTAATTCGTTTTTGAACGCTAGGAATGTGCTACCAAGTGAGATTTGTCACCAGATCTGTCAAGTGTATGGTGACAATGCGATGAGTGATGGCATGGTTAGGAAATGGGTTTGGATGTTCAATGAAGGATGACAGGACATGCACGATGAGGCGTGAAGTGGGTGTCCATCTTTGGTGAATGATGATTTGGTGTGTAAGGTCAATGAAAGAGTGCGTGATGACAGACATTTCACAATTTCTGATCTGTCCCTGCACTTTCATCAGATTTCAAGGACTCTACTCTATGACCTCAAAGATGCAGTGCAGAAGTGAATAACATTGCAGGCGGCCGCATTCTATATGGAGGGTATACAAAAACCTGTGCCCCGCTATGATAAATGCCTCAATAATGGCGGCGAATGTGTGGAAAAATATTTTGAAGAATGTAGAATCTGATAACAATAAAATTTTGTACGAAATCTTACTCGATTTTTTTTTACAGCGAAACGGTATTTACTTTCTGAATAAGCCTCGTATGTTAGAGAATTATATTTAACAGAAAAGAAAGAGCTGCATTAAAATCACAGAATGGACTTCATGAATATCCTACATCACAACAGACTGTAAAAATAAATTATATGTATATACACATACAGTAACTTAACTACAATTTATACAGAAAATAATGACTTCATAACATCTACACATTTTATATGAAGGGATGTGGAATAAGTATACTTACATCTTCATTTTTAACAAAGCTGGGTAAGCACCTTTTACAAGATCAATGAAACAAAGAAGAGCAACACTTGTCCAGAGTCCCCTACATCAAGAAAACCGAAGTCACTCTTTAACCAATGCTCCTACCAAATCTTTGACTGGGAATGAAATAAGCTGAAATGGATCTAAAACAGAACACCAAGGGTAATGCCATATTATACAATGGCTAGCAGAGTAAATGTATTACAAGCATTTGGCAGCATTTGAGAATGCTAATTTTGAAAGTAATATTACTGCTAATTAAAAACTAATAATAAATTACACAGCTATAACTTCTACCTGATAAGTCAAATCTGGAAATAAAAAAATAATAAAAAAAAAGTTTGAATACCAATTTCTTTTGAAATATTTTTTCCTTATGAAAAAAACTCTCACTTTCAAAGATCCTGCACTCTCAGATAATGCAAGCTCTCTTCATAATTGAACACTATAAAGCTTCAAACACTGACATGTTTTTGTTTCCAGAAATATAGGCACAGCCATTTCAATAACATCACTGCAATCTGTACATATGTACCAATCTTGTCAGTCAGAACTCTTCTGTATGCTGCCATTTTCTCCACACTTAACTATTTACTGACACTTTCACATATGCACAAACTAAGCCATCACTAAAGTCACCACATAAATAAATATTTAAATGTTCACAGCTGGCCTCAATGCCATTCTCAAATTATCTTTTATGTGAATGTATTACCATGAAACCAAAATCTATTGGATTATACATGCTCAAGTAAACTTTCTCAAGCACACAATGATAAGCTAATAGTTTCAGTTCTATCAGTCTTGAATATTGATCATCATTAAATTCCACTGCACATCACCAATCATGGGAGTTGCACCTGAAACAGTGACACTGCAAATGTATGCTGTATCTTAACCTTAGCAACTAAATCAGCAAGTAAACATTATTGGGGAATAACCCTTAAATGTACACTATCTGCCTCCTACATATTGCAGCCCCTCACAGGTCATTATGAAAGAGTATGAATTACTCTCAGAACCCGACAACTTGCGACTCGGGCATTTCATTGTAAAGGATGCGAACACATACGTACATACTTACACACATACACGTTTTATGTAATATTTTTATTATGACATGTTTGGACACAGGGACCTATATGGGAGTGTGATGTGAAGGTACACGATACCTAATAATATTTTCAATATGAAGATGAAAATCTACAAACCTCTCCACTCCTACCCCACTAGCAGTGGGTCCTGTTAAGGTGAGGAACCTGTGCTAAGGTTGAGGTAACAAACCCTTCGGCAGCACAGGTCACCGAGCAGACAGAGCAAGGGGGTCTGATGGATCCAATCATAAGGGTCTATCAGGGTAAGAGGGACCCTTGAGCTTGGTTGCAACCCTCCTACAAGAAGGACACTCCAAAATCAAAACAAGGGTAGATGAGACTCTTGAAGCTGTGGTAAAAGCAAGTCATATAAGGGAGTAACCCATGATTAAAAATCCTGGCCCTTCAAGTTGAAGGTTTTACGATGCGCTAACCCCCAATCTAAGTAAAAGAATCCATGGTTACTAACTTCTCAAAGGAGCCATGGAAGAAGGAGATAAATGATGATGAAACATGGATGTGGAAAAGGAACATGAATATTGGAACATGGAATGTGAGAGGCTTATTCTGGTCAGGAGCAATAAAAGTACTTCACAATGAGCTGTCAAAATTAGATTTTGACATAGCAGCACTTCAAGAAACAAGAGTGGGAAGTGGTATACAAAAACTCGATAACTTTACATCATTTAATAGCAGATCAGAAAGCAAAAAACATGAATTTGGCTGTGGATTTTATGTAAGATGAGAATTTTTAAAATATGTTAACGACTTTAAAATTATAAATGAAAGAATATGTTATTTGAGATTAAAAGCTAAATGGTTCTCCTGTATATTGATAAATGTACATGCACCAACAATTGAAAAAAATGGAAGAGGTAAAAGATGAATTATTAGAGCAAAATATAAATCAAATAGCTAATCCAGACATTAAAATAATACTTGGAGATTTTAATGTAAAGTTGGTAAAGAAGACATACACAAACCCACCAATGGCAATGAAAGTGTACATAATGAAACCAACATTGGAATAAAAATGATTCAATTCACAATATCTAAATGTTTTAATGTAAGAAGTACAACATTTCCACATAAAGACATCCACAATGAGACATGGTACCCAGCAGATGATAGGAGAGTGAATCTAACAGATCATGTCTTAATTAGTAACAGATTTTGAAGTGCAACAGCAGACAGCAGAGCACTAAGGGGACCAGACACTGGATCAGATCACAACTTATTGGAGATAAACTTTGAAGTGAAATTAAGGGTAAAAACTAAAAAGAAATATAATGAGAAAAGAAAAATTGTGAATATTTTTCAAAATTCGAAGTGGAAACAAGAATATGCTACAGAACTTAATAATACGTTAAAAATATTGGAAATTATGGAAGATGAAGAGAACATTGACAATAATATTAATGAAAAATGGGAAAACATTAAAACAATAATCAAGAAAACAATACAACAGCTAATAGAAAGGGGTGAAAGCACAGAAACACTAAAAAAATAGATGGTACAATGAGAAATGCAAAATTGCAATAGAAGAAATGAAGAAAGCAAGAGAAAAGTGGTTAATAAAAGGAAGAGGGGAGAATGAAGAGTAGGAGTGAAGGTAAAGCAGTCCCGTTAAAGGCCTGTAATGGCCCACTGGGTTCCAGGAAGTTAAGGTTCCCAGATTACATGACAATGGAACAGGATGGTGGTAAGGTTGTCTGCCTACGCACCGGCCGCCTTTACCCCCAGGAAATGCTCCTGGTACTCATTTCTGTAAGAGGCTGAGTCGACCCCAGGGCCATAGTGCGATCGGAAGGATTATGTCAATGAAAAATTCCAATGACACCATCTGGAATCAAAACAATGACCTTCCGATTTGTAGCACAGCACCTTAACCACTGTGCCACCACAGTCCCTGAAGAGTAGGAGTATCACCATAAAAGAAAAGCAGCACACAAAATAATTGGCAATATGAAAGAGTTATACATTAAAGATGTAATAGAATCAATAGAAGAAGATAAAAAATATAATAACACAAGGAAAATGTATCAAACAATAAGCCAATTTAATAAAGGATATCAACATAAATTTAACATGATTAGGAACAAAAAAGGAGAATTGGCAATGAATACTACCGAGAGAGCAGAAATACGAAAAGAATATGTTGATAAATTACTAAACAAAGAAGAACCAAAGGAATTAATTAAAATAGGAAATTGAGAAATTAATGCAGTTGAAGTAGAAAAACTTACTACAGAAGATGTAAAAAAGGCAATAAGAAATTTAAAAAGTAACAAGGCGGCTGGAACTGATGGAATACATCCAGAATTAATAAAATACAGAGGAAATAAACTACTGAATAGAATTTATGAACTAGTAAGACAAATTTGGGAGGAGGAAAGAATACCTGAAGAATGAAAAGAAACAATAATAGTTCCTATATACAAAAAAGGAGATAGAGATAGGTGTGAGAATTACAGATTAATAGCACTAGGAATCGAAGCTTACAAAATATTCGTGAATATAATTTTGTAAAAAATCACCCGGACTATCAGAATGGATTTAGAGATGTAAGATCTGTAATTGACAACATATTTGCACTGAAAATAATAAACAAGAAAATCTGGGAATATAATCTGAGTGCACAATATTTATTTGTTGATTTTCAAAAGGCATATGACTCTACACACAGAGACATGCTATGGAAACGTATGGAAGAATTTAAAATTCCTAAAAAATTAATACATATGTGTAAAACATGTGTACAAAAGACAGGACATGCTGTTAGAATAGAAGGAAAACTGTCATACTTTTTTGAAAATAAAACAGGATTGAAACACAGTGACTATCACCAATATTATTCAACTTACAATTACAAAAAGTGATACAAAGTACAAAAATGGTTCCTAGTGGTATAAAGATTGGTAAAGAACAATTGAATGTATTAGTATATGCAGATGATATTATGTTAATCAGAAAAAATGAATTAGAAATAAGACAACTGTTTGTTGAAATGGAAAACATTGCCAAAAAGTTAGGACTACAAATACACCAAGGAAAACAAAATCTATGATAGTGGAATAGAAAAACAGCTCAAAACAAAATAGAACAGAACATTTATCAATAAAAAATTATACATTTGAAGGAGTTGAAAATTTTAAATATCTAGGTGTTATATTCAAAGAAGATAATAAGCACCGAAGGATTTACAAGAAAGAATTAAAAATGCAAACAAAACATACTTTGTGCTACAAAAATTTTTTTAGAAATAAAAATATATTGAAAAACCTAAAATTAAGACTAAAGAACACAATAATAGACAAAACTTTAACATATGCATCAGAAACCTGGATACTAACAGAGACAGATAGAAGGCAAATAAACATTTTTGAAAGAAAAGTGTATAGAAGAATTTTAGGTCCAGTATATGACCATGGAAAAGAAAAGTGGAGAATATTAACCAATAAAGAAATTTATGCAATGGTTAAAAAAACCCAATATAACACAGACAATAAGGTTAAATAGATTATGTTTTTTTGGGCATGTACACAGAATAGAAGAAAATAGAATTCCCAAAAAAGTATTATATACGAATTTGGAAACAACAAGGCTGAGCAGTAGACCAAGAAATAGAGGGCAAGATGAAGTGAGGGAGGATGGAAGACTAGTTGGTGGAAGGAAAGGGTATATAACACAGAGGAATGTACGAAGCTCCTGAGAATGGCAAGGAATTGTTGCATTCCACACATGCCAATAGAATGAATGAATGAATATTCGGACACAAGTTTTATCCCACAATCGAATGTGTTATTCTGCACTAAAGTAAAATGTACAAAAAATACATGGTGATATGCATGAATATAAGACTGTATCTCAGTTTTTATAAAACATATTGACCTTTGGTGGTTTTATATGGTATCTACTGACAATAGGGTGGGGTGAATGATACTGACAATAGGGTGGGGTGAATGAGGAAGCTCATTTTACGATACTATTTCAGCAACTGCCTGGAGCAACTACCAAAACTGCCACAATCTTAGACAGAATACATGCTCCATATCTAGTACTGAAATTGGAATTCCCATAATATGGTTGTACCATCTACTGATCTCTGTGTGGACTTATTGTCAACTTGGACATTTACTGTTGTTTCCGGCCATATGTTGGGTACCTAAGTATTCTATGTTTATGGTTTCTTCACTGCATCAAAAATCTTTTGCTGATTTCTCCACTTCAAGTTTTATTGACATACATTTTGAAGAAAATGAACATTTTTCATGGAAAAAGAATTACCAGAACCAAGTTATAGGAAAAGATGAAAAGACAGTCAATGGAAAAAGGTTAATATCCTTACAATGAAACTTACTTCATTGTACTTTCCTAGACTACCCGAAAATCTCAACTATAAATAGAACTACCCTACAGAATAGGAAACACAACTCATATAATGAACTGAATTCAGGCCACTTGTATATATTGCAATCAGGAAAGATGATCCATTGGCCCTCACATTCACTCACTCACTCACTCACTTTCACTGAATTGGCCTGGATAATCTATGCAACCCTAATCCTTCCAATTTAATTCAAATTCCATTCCAAATACAACACTTCACATGCCTACATCTAAATACTATCAACATTCACAGAACAGAAACAATATATTGTGACAACCGACTAATAACTTGTTCTTCATCTGTATAAACTTCAATATACCACTGACAGATCAGTCTTTGAATGTTAACACTAAAAAATCTGTTACTATGGTAACCTACAATCACAAACTTTGGCAGCTTTCATAAGACTAGTCACATTTTCTTTTCCTGACATTCATGCAATATAAACTTTCAAATAAGCAACCACAGTGTAAAAAGGTGTACATTTTTGCTGACAATTTAAAAATGTGAAAACAGTCACAGATTCTATACAACAGACTTTGGCTGAATTATAGTGTCTGTAAGATATGTTCACATAATAAGACAGCAAACTGCATTCTACAGCTATGACCAGTTTTTGCATCTCAACAGAACTGAATGCACATGATACCTGATGGGTTTTCCACCAAGAATGTTCCTTGTTTTTACAACCTTGGCAAAATGAAACTTGTCCAGCTGTAACATGCACTTCTGACTGCATAAATTTGGATAATCCAATTCATGGCATGCTAGACAAAGTCCAAGTTGAAGTTAACTGCGACACATCAGTTGGACAAATACAGTATTTAATGAAACTGTATTAACTGTTAAGATTATGGAATGCTGGGTGGGAAATGTTTGAACAATGATGATGTAACAAATAGGGACAAATTTGTGAGAAAGAATCTGTGGTCTATTTCAAGATACACTTCAGCAGTTGACAGGAAGTACTGAGGAAAATAAGCATCCAGCTTGGGATTGATACATGATATATTCTGGTGGGCATACCTCCAAGAAAACAACCAATGGAAGATTGAGGAGACACAAAGACACAAAGATAGTATTAAAATGGATTTCAGGGATACTGGATGAGAGGATTGGAGGTTGATGCAATTGGTACAGGGTCCAACGGCAGGCTCTGATATCAGAGATGTTCAACTTTGGATTCTGCTAAAACAGGACTAGTTATTTCATGAATGTGAGTTGTGAGGTGTTCCTACTGTGTCAACACACCCAATAAATATCACACAGCTGCAAGCATTATTTGTCAAGGGAAGTGAACACAGGTGTTACAATAAAGGTACACATACTCTTATAAAATTAACTCTTTATGTGGCAGTGATGCACACACTTCCCAAAAATTTAAGAGCCACCTCAAAATTCTAGGTGCCAGATTAGTGGCATGAAGCATGTTCCTTTCTGTAGACACACAAATATTAGGCACCACTGCACAAAATTTCATCACCTGGGCAACCTGACAACCAGAATTTTGGCACCCTACTTAACAGGGAGGTTATGACTGTTGTGCATCTGGCGACTTCATCTATAAAACATACAGGCAGGTCTTGTTTTATGCCAGGGCTATGTTTGTGAAAAAGTCACACAAATTGGACACTAAATTCCCATGTAAAACAGTGTATTTCCTCAGGGTTAGGGGAATGAAAACCTCATTCTATAGATTGTATGACTATACCACTAGCATACATATGGACCTGTAGAGTACATATATATATATATACACACACACACACACACATATACTACACACGCATGAATGTATGCTGTATATACAATATATATAGAATTATTTACAGTAAATGTACATTTCTATACAATATACTTATTTATTTCTGATGCAATAAAAATGTAAGACTCACATCCATAGGTTTTGGCATGGCTCATTCTGTTAGATCTGTGGTAGTCATGCTGCAAAAACACTTTAGTTCATGACTCTTTTAATTCTATCAGAACTATCATGAACTGTACGTACGCTAATACCACCGAGTCTAACAATATGGCATATGTCAGCAGGTTGTTTATGTTGTTCAAATTGGTTTATTATGTCTAATTTCTCTTCATTACTGATTGTCTTTTGCTGATTTTTTCACTTGGATTGTACTAGGTGATGTAGATTTACATTTCTCACTTATGTTGGTAAGAAAAGCCAATACTGTCAAAGAGGAAATAACAGGAGCTGCACGATTATACCACCAACATAATCAATCCATACACATAACTGATGGCATGACAGTGATGCCACTTTCTGGTAGTCTCCTACAGATGATAAGTGTGGCCATGGATTGTCCATGCTAAATCAGGTTAAACTGAAAATTACTGCATAAATTCGAAAAGTGGTGTAAATTTTCAAGTAAGGTTAAAGCAAAACTGTGCAAAAAAGAAATTGCGTAAAACATGACCTGCCAGTGTACACAATATCTGTTAACCATTTGGTGCCAGAATCAAGTGCCCAGTGTACTCTGCAAAAGACTGGGATTTAAATGGCCAGCCCATTATTTTGAATGTTATTGGCCAATGTGTGCAGTTGTCATTCAGCTTTCTCAGCATTACACTGTGTCACAAATACAGTCGTCCTCAAGTGCCAAAGGGTTAACCTATTAAAAATGTACCATACAACTCCTGTTTCTCTTTACTCCAACTGAATTAATTCTTATAAACCAGTCATATAATGTCAACTGCAAGACAGCTAGAATTTGATCAGCTGAAGTACAGTTTTACATTGCATTTCAAAGCCACTAGTATAATTTTTCAGAACACTGACCTGTGAAAATCCGAGGAACTTTTACTACATATTTGGTAGGGATCCTCAAACGCCATCCCTGGTCATAACTGTTGACTCAGTAGCATTTCCATCCAGCCCTGCCATTTCTGCTGCAACAACATCTGGCCCAACTTTTCTGAAGAACTTCTCATGACCTCTGTATGTGTACCGTCCTTCATCAAATCCAAATTTAAGGCCAAGGACAATATTGAGGGCAGAGCCATCATACCAATGGCATCCTGAGTAACGATATTGTGGCTTTTTGTTGAAACGACAACCACCCGATTGTGCACCTGCCGAAGACATGAAGAAAAATATATTAACAGTAACAAAAACTGTACCATAAAACTGGAGACAAGAGAGGAGAAAAAATCATGATTGTACTTAGACAGCATTTTAGAGAGAATAATTTAATTACTTTAATGCAGTCATCAGATAAAATACACCTCTGTAGATTCACTGCACTGAGGCTACACACAGGCCTACCATAATTTTCTCCATACTCCAGCACAATATGAAAATTAAGCATAAATTATCTGTAAACATGTTGCTAAGAGGTAGAGAGTATTTACAGTGTGTGTTGTTTATAATATAAAGTGCTACATTTAAAATACTCAATTTTTCAGTGTCATTCTTGCAAGCCTTCATCAGTTTGAAATCTTGAGAGAGATGTGCCAGAAGTTCTATACAGTGCCTAAATTTCCTAACTTGTCACATTTTCTATTTATGTTCTCTATTATACATGCCTTAATGGCAAATACTTCGACCCACAACACCGAAGTATGACATCTGTAAGGCCAAAACTTAGGGTCAATGTTGTGCCCCAACCACATACACCCATTCCATTACAAGTTCATTTTGGACCCATCCACATACTACATAGGCCCCACTTTCCCATAATATTGAGACCCACAAACAAGCTCATTCACAAGCTTTTACAGGAGGGGTACACAGTTGAACATGTTCCCAAAATAGGAGAGAAGATCTTGGTTAAATACAGAACAGTACAGAAGTAACTACAATCCACTCAATAAAACTTCAAATTCACTTTATTATAACCAACTTATGTACTTATATGTCCTTTTAAATTATGTTGATATTTTAAAACATTAAAATATAACACACTAAAAACATTGATCACGCCTACATGTTTCGGTTATCACATATAATCATCCTCAGGGAGTTCCTTGTACATACTAAAGTTACTATATTTATTGCCCTTATGGTATGTTGGAAGCATGTCTTAGTATGTGTATGATGGATCTGGATTATCTGCTGTGTGTTTGTCAGTGTTCTCCTTCTGCCTCTGTGCTTGTTTTAAAATATCAACATAATTTACAAGGACATATAAGTGCATAAGTTGGTTATAATAAAGTGAATATATATCAAAATGCATGGTGAAATGGTGAAAAAAAAAAAAAAAAACTTCAAATATTGCCTTTAATATATTTAACTGCAGTAAGGTATAATGCTCAAATATAACTGAGCACATTCAGCACAGCAGAGATCAGATAACACTTACCAACTGGAAGAACACAGTCCTGGGTAAGAGCACACTGAACCCATGGCAGCATGAGACCATTGTGGACACCAGGCAAGTTGTAGAACAGAAGCATTGTTGCTTCAACCATTGGTACGAACAAGAAACTCTCAGCACTGGTGTGGAAGTAATCAAACATCTTTGGATGAGTAAGTGAAGAGGTTGCATAGTGAGTGGCCCAACTCACCACACCTGACCCTCCCAAAGCCTGATGAATCAAAGGCTCCAGGTGTCCAGTGACAAGGCGATGATCAGACTCCAGAAAGAGGGCAGCACCAGCCTTGTTCAAAGCATCCTAATTAACAGGCAATATTGGGCAGGTAAAACTACGTAAAAACACCTACCAAAAGTGTGAGGCATTTTAGGCGCCTGAGGGATTAGACTTGAGCCATTTAGGGGGAGACATTCCATTGTCATGCATGAATAAAGGTGGCAGACTGTCCATCAAAACTATATTTTCGCACAAGATCTTTTATTGTCCAAAATATCAAAATGTGTTACATGTTTCGGCTTTTCCATAAAGCCATCATCAGGAACGGGCACAAAAATACTACAAGAAAAGTGTTTCTATACAAAACTAATTAAAAACAAGAATGAGATCTCTGTCATACAAATATGTATGTTGTCCATATTTAACTTTTAATCAGTTTCAGCCAATATATAAAACCTATATGAATACCTGTAAGATCCAGATCTTAACTCTCCTTTTCAATGAGTACAGTTTTGTTTAAAAGTATGTTTTTCTTTCATATTTTTATGCCTGGGCTGATGGTGGCTTTACGAAAAAGCCAAAATGAGTAGCACATATTAGACAATAAAAGATAAAGGTAAAGGTAAAATTCACCCTAGAACAGGCCACGAAGGCCCAGAGGGGTAGTAGATGTATAGCTATACTCTTTCTTTAACCTCGACGTTAGATTGGGATAGGTGGTCAACGCCATGCCCCAGGCGCTTTACCCTCAGGAAAGACCTGGTACCCACTGTATAGGAGGCTGGGTGGGTCTCAAGAGCTGGTCTGGACAGGTGTGGAAAAATCTCGCCCCCACTGGGATTCGATTCCTGGACCGTCCAGCCTGTAGCGAGTCGTTATACTAACTATGCTACCCAGGCTCCAGACAATACAAGACACTGTCTGAAAATACAGTTGTGACTGATGGCCCATTCTACTACAACCAATGTTACTATGACCTACTGCACATCCTATTAAAAAAACCCACTAATAATAACAGTAACACACAGGAGAACAATGAGAGTGAGATAGAAAAGCCTTCTTTAATGATGCTGCCAGTTTCTATGATTACACAACATCTGTGGTCGATAATTACAATAAAAGTAAAGGCATTGGTGAAATGATACAGACAAGGGAAAACTGAAGTACTTGGAGAAAAACCTGTCTCAGTACTACTCTGCCCACTACAAATCCCACACTGATTTGCCTGGAATCAAACATGGGCATCTGCTACGAAAGGCTGATGACCAACTACCTGAGACATGGCATGGCCAGTAGCACAACACAGGACACACAAGTACAGATTATAGACCATAAGTTAAAAACATGGCCATTACACAATTGTGATTCAAAATGCCTCAATAATCTTGCTGTTAACCACAGGTGGCAGATGTTATTTATGTGACAAAATGGGAACACATAACTGTACAATTTACTACAGAGATGTTACCTTGTCCACACAACATGAACCTAAGCAAATGCCAGCAACTTCAAGTTTCACCAACAAATTAACTTATCTTCCTCCGGATTTTTTTTAGTACAGCCAAACACGTTCAAAACATTCTCCTGTTCCTTGTTTTTATTCAGCTGTTCGTTTGTATGCTTTACATAATCATTAAGTACAGCAAAATGCCCCTTTTTATAATTTTTTTTATCAACTACAGTGTCAGTAGCTGTAAGAATACTGCACCACACACAAATGGAATACATTATACTTAAAGCAAAATTTACATTTACTGAAACACATGGAGTATTTTCAACAACATCTTACACATGAAAGAAGACTACAATGCAATGAAGCATGAGAAATAAAAACTGAAAATCAGACTTGGTTCTTAAGGAAGTACAATGATTCCACATGGTGTAGTCCTGTTTCAGTACAAAAAGGACACAGTTAATGTGTCAAGAAACAATGTAATACTTGATTTTACCTAGTGATGCCTGAATAAATAAGAGAGTATATGTGATTCACTACTGCCTGTGTTACATACATCTAAGGGATAGAATGCAAGACATTTACAGTTTTTTGCAACACAGAAGGGTAAAGCATGTATGGAAGAGGAGTAACAAGGGAGATCTAAAATAGTATCATGTGGAAATGTACTGTAGATTCAGTGAAAGTTTTATAGCACTACAATATTTGTTAGAAATATTAAAGCCCCATCCAGGTGGGACATGCAACTGTTGAACTGGGCACTACACAGAGATATAAGTTACCTGAATTATAAGTGGACGAAATGCATGAAGCCTCTCCTCTTCAACATGTGAAGGAAAGAAACTGAGCTCAAAATTTATGACACTGCATCGACTACTGTTACAATGACTCTGAAGCTGAAATAAAAAAGAAATTGTAAAAACTACTACCAATCACGTCCTCAGATGTAAGTAAATATGTACACACTGTGTAGGCATATATAAGGAGAATGGGAAATCAAGAGGGGATGTAACAAGACAATACAATTGTTAATGTCTTCACTGGTTATCAGACCAATATAATAGCATAAATGTTCTAACATTCATTTATTTGTTCTATTCTTTCTTTTGGGTGATTGCCTGGTGTTTGAATTTTATGTACCAACGTTTTGGAACATTCTGTTCTATCTTCATAGGTGGTGTAAGATGACACTGCCTATGAAGATGGGTCAGAGCATTCCTAAATGTCAGCATATAAAATTCAGATGCCAAAAGAAAGAATACAACATTAAGAACACAACAAAAATTTGAAATCAAGAATAATTCTTTTATTTCTCACATATGCAACATGTTACGGCCAACAATTTCAGCCAGCATCAGGTGATATTACAAAAATATAATACCTTATAAACATCAAAATCAAAATTCCCAATTCATGCAACATCTTGGGGAGTACCTTCATTCTATATATATATATATATATATATATATATTACAAGAAACTCATTTCAATAACCAACTGAATGATAATTCTACATTAGGCTGTAACAAAAGTTTCGAATCTACAATTCACATGAGTAAAACAGATAGGGTTGTAACAACCTTCTTGCTACCCCATAGGAAACTCACTTTAGTAGTAGCTTGACTACGTAACGATATACAACCAGTTTACCATACACGTTATGTGTCATGGTAATACATAATTACATAAGTAATATTCATTATCATATTTTAGTTTCTCTTAATGGCAAAAGGTTTTGTATCATAACCAAATTATTTAAGAATTTGTAAATATTTTTGCAGTACCCAGTTAGAAGACATGCTGTACAGGTATACACACACAACAGAAATAAGAAGTCACTAACTCTCCCCTTGTGACACTATGGGGTGGAAAAGAAATATTAAATGAGCCATACTGCATAAGGAACGTTTAATTCAATGATACATTTGGCTACAGAGTTCAACAAATAGTAGGTTGAATTTCAATATTTGGTTAACATCTAGAAATTTACATTACTTAATTAATAAATGTAATTATTATTTTTCAGATTTACCACATGTCCATAGACGGTCACGTACAATTATCCCACCACTCATTCCTTCCTTATTTACAGTTCTTACCCGCTGAAACACTGTGACATTTTAATATCTTATTATTCCTAGATGCAAATATAATTAATTCAGATTTGAATAATACTGTAAAAAGGGGAGGCTCCTTCCTTAGTTTTACCAGTTTTTACCTTTAACATTTTTGTAATATTACCTGATGATGGTCGAAACTGTCAGCTGAAACACGTCTTGTGTATAAGAAATGAATGAATGTTAGAACATACATGCTGTTGTGTTCATCTAATAACCATTTAAAACATTACTAAATAAAATGGGGTAACTTTAATCAAGGTCAGTGCAGTTGTATTCACTGTTCTTCTGAGTTGTGGTGCCACACAGTGGGTAATTACTGCCCAGCTAATTACCCATCCCAGAAAAACTGAAACCTCAACTACATTCTTGTGATAGTTGAGAAACTCGCAAGGTGATACAGTGTTCAGAAAATCTGTTTTTTGAGACACTAACAAAATGTAAAACTTGATATATGTGGCAGGTGCACTGGGTAAAATAAGAATGTTACTCTAACACAAAGTGTGTACTTGACAGACAGGCAGGAAGGTATCTATAAGAAGTGCACTTTCTCTGCCAAAGGATTCAGTCAGATTAGTGCTGTGCTCAAAATGAGAAAGCCATTTGCAATACTGTACTTCTATTATGGTCTAACAAAAGCTGCTAGACTTAGTAATTCTTTCAAAGAAGTCTAACCAGACCCTGATCGGTGCATGTTAACCAAAACTGGAATGCATGTAAATCTCATAACATACGTAGTTGACAAAATGTCTTTAAATATCAAACATAAAGGATATGTAGTATCATGATCTATCCAAACTCAGAAGGTAAAAAATACTATATGAATATTACAAGATACTATGGATGGTTTCCATAATAGAATGCTGGTATATGGAATATAAATCTGAAGAGACAGAACACACAATTGACTGACCGGCTGGCTGGCTAGCCAGCCAGGCAGCCAACCCAAACCCAACCCAACCCAACCAACCAGAGTGCATATTTTACTAAAATATTCTCAAGCTAGCAGCTGCGTCAGGTGGTTGAATGGCGAGTAAACCAATGTTTTGTGGATCATCTCTTCCCTCATCATCAGGAAACCAATTACTCTCAAAATCTGTGCACTATGATACACTTCCCCCTTAAAGATTGTGGCAAAACAAGAAGATTGATGGGTGGAGTCAAGTGCCTGCTCTGCTTGGTCCTCCTCTTAAGTTCATTAACATTCATATAATAAATATATGAAATGTTTATTAATGTATGGACATTAATAACATTAAAATTGTTCATTAATGTGTTGGTTATGGGTGACCAGGCCTGGCTTAGTATGAAGCCACCGTCTCTGTTAAAACTATTCTTATTTTGGTGTATTTCAATTGCTTCCTTTACAAGGTGGTCCACGTATCCTGATGTCCTGTCACTGTTGGGGTGCCACTGAACTGATGCAATGACCTATACTGATGCCATGTTCTGCCACTGCTGATTTCTTGAGCTGATGCAGACATATCTATCTATGGTGTTATTTGCACCTCACCTTGATAGTACTTCCCCTCTATCCTACATACACTTTCTGCACTCACATGGACTCTGACAGACACTCAGGACCTTAAATTCTAATCCCTACTTGGCAGACTTCAGTCATCTGGGTAGGTTTCCTTTTTTGGTATGTGAATTGTTCTGATATTATGTTTCTCCAGAAGTCTACTGATTTTATTGCTGATGGTGTGACAAAACAGTATCATGGCTGTACCTGTGGGCTTTTTGTTTTGCAACTTCAATTCCAGGTTTTGTTATAGGGCTCATCTGATATCACTGTGACTATATCTGTTTTGTTTGAAGACTTATTTAAGGTACATTGCATTCTAAATGTATTATTTCAACACAGACCAAGTTTGTACCTCAGCACCCATCTGAAATAGGCACACTGTTATCACGTGTGATCCAAGTTATCTTGGGTGAATGTTTTGTTTGAAGACTTATTTAAGGTACATTGCATTCTAAATGTATTATTTCAACACAGACCAAGTTTGTACCTCAGCACCCATCTGAAATAGGCACACTGTTATCACGTGTGATCAAAGTTATCTTGGGTGAATGTAACATCAGATATTCTTTCTTTTGACTTCATAGTGAAGTTAGTTGCAAGTTCACTTTATCCAATTACATTTGGGGGGGGATACAAAGGACTGAGTTTGGGTGAACAGCAAAGTTAAGAAACTGGTCATCCTCTGCATATCTCTTATTTAGAAGTTGTATGTTCAGTAATTATCAAACATCATCATCAGAATTTTGGAGTGTGGCCATCTTGCGGAAAGAAATCATGTCAGAACACCCCTCAAGCTGTGCAAGCACGTTACTTCCTAATAAGTTCAAATATGCATTATTGGTTACCATTTCTTCTGTACAGGAGAATGGGTGTATTACTCCTGCACCTGTAGATGCACCTTTAGAGTATGTCTTTCATGAAATGTGTATCTGGTGGGTGCAACAGGATCCATATGTACAAACATGTATACACACACATACATACATATGTAGCACATATACACATAATACATACATACATGAATACACACACACACACATACATGCATGCATACACATATACATGGTACACCTATACATATGTAGTACATGCATACACACATAAAGTACACACATAGATACACGCCCTCTGCTAAAAGAGGTGGGGAATTACTCAACTTGAGCAGAAACCAGCTAATAATAATGATGGAACTGCTAACAGGACACAGTTATTTAAAAGGACATGTATATAAACTGGGTCTGATTGACAGTCCTGAGTGCGGTACAGGCAAACAGGCATTTGAATGGTCTCACATGTTATTTGTGAATGTAAGGCACTGGCAGTATTAAGATTTAGGCACCTGCAGACTTCATACAGCTATGGATTACTATAACATGACAATGAGGGAGTTATAAGGGATGTAACAGGAAACAATTACTACCCCCCCTCAGCATTTTCCTAAAACAGGTGTTAAAAAATCAGAATAGGCTTCTGGCCAAGATAAGAAGCAAGAACTCCCTGAACTCAGTGACATTCATTGCACACTGTCAAAGCTAAAGTTGTCCCTGTCTGTGCCATGAAGGCATACAGGGAAAGGAGAAGTACTGTTTCATTCATTTGTAACCTCAACAATAGATGGAGGTCAGTGCTTCCACTACATGCTCCAGCTGCTTTACTTTCCCCCTCCAAAGCCAGAACCCTGGTACCCATTGAATAGGCAGCTTTGTGGGCCCTGAGCCAGTCTGGACATTTGAACAAGAGAAAAATTTCTTTAGCCTGCCACAGTCTGAACCCCAAACCATCCAGCCTGTAGCTTAGTCCTGGCTCCACTGCAAACTGCTGGATTCAATAAAACTATCTGGCACTTCCAACATTAAATATACATACCATCTGAAGTTCATATTGTCCTAAACCCAAATTGTAGATTAAAGTTGTATGATTAGGTAGAAAATGTGCAATATTCCTTGCAAACCCTATACCTTGTTGCTCATCCCCATCCAATACCTGAAACATTGAATTGCTATAGTAGTCCCTTTTACATACAAGAATAACAGGTACAAAAATATATACATATTAAAGATAGAACTTCCATCAGCTAAAGCAACATAATGTCAAATTGTTACATCTGGAATCTACTGTTTGCAGAGAGGACAAAGTAAATGTGCTGTATTTAAGTGCTTTCCTTGCACTAAATAGTGGGTGTTATATACAGTTACTTTACTGAGACAGTTGCAGCCAGTTTCTTATTGGCATCAGTTGGCAACACTGCTGTTACACTAGTTCTTGTTTCTGTCAAGTGTTGTGTCACTGGTGTATGTACTCAATTTGCACCTTGCTTCTAAATAAAGTAGCCTTTCCCTAGAACATGATTATAATCATAAAACCATTAAAATACTCAATCAGGATAGCCTGCTCCAGGATGAAAAATCAAATCTTGTCACATCAAACACATGTTACAAGAGTACTACAGACTCAACCGTGATACTGTGACACTAGACCAAATATTCAATTGAAAAGAACTAATTTATTTTATATTTATCTATTTTATCTTATATTCAACATAAAAATTATTTTAAGATAAAAGTCACATTTCATATTGCAAGGCTAATGAACAGCAAAATGAGCATAATTACAGCTTCGGAGAATTCAGTTTATAGCAAATAAACTTCTCTTTTGTGCACAGTAAAAATTAATCTTAAAGACATGACACTCGGGGGAGAAGGGGGAAGAAACCAAACAACTTACTAAACCCTACTATATATTCTAACACCTTCATGCAAGAAAAAAGTCTCAGTGATCTAGCTTCAGCGAGAGTTTGAGACAATACAAAATTAACCTCTTGAACTTTAACTTCTAAACCTCATGTGCATACCTTTAGAAGCAGAAAGAATGAAGGTACTTACGTAAGTGACAATTATGGGAAGAGAAGTATTTTTCCAAACTGCAGCCGGGTATAATCGTGGACTTTCTGTAAATCCCAACATAGTTAGATACTTGTCATCTGCTAAGAATCTTTTTTCTTCTGCATTTTCCAAGTTCTCCTAAAACACAAACATTTCAATCAGGACACAAGTATTTCATTCAGCCTATCATTAACAGTCACCTTAGATATCTTCTCAAAATTTAAGCAAACTTGTGTTGGTATCTAAATTTTCAACTGCAGCAGTACAGCTAGGTGAAATTACATGATCAAATACTCATAGTTATGCATTCCAGAAATTAAAGTGATTGAATTTGTATTACCTTGAAATTCTTTAGATTGTTCAGCTGCTTGTGAGTTTCTGTCACTATTGTCTGGATTGAAGGGCGCTGATTGCCTACCAGAATGAGGAATACACTGGTGGCCACAACAAAAATAAGAAATATAACAAAACTCTTGGTCCTCATTGAGCAACACCTGCCGTAACAGCATCGAAACTGCTCATGCCCACAAAATGTGGACCTGAAAATCTATCCTGTAATTGTCCACCACAAATTACATAATTACATAACATCTGTATGACATTAAACGCAACAGGTTTAGTTAGTTCTATTCACCAACAAATGCTCACAACAGGGCACAAATCATACCTCAGTCTTAGAAAACTCCTACATGTTTTGGAACCAAGGCGCCATCCTCAAGGAGATACAAATACAAAAAAGTATAAGCACCAACAAACCAAATGTACCTCGAATGGTGTGTTGGTGCTCATTCTCCAAAATATTTTTAATTCCCTGAGGATGGCACCTCGGTGCCGAAACATGTAGGAATTTTCTCAGATTTATTTATGATTTATACGTTATTGTGTGCATTTGTTGGTGAATGTAACTGATTAGAAGAATACTGCACAGTATGAATATCAAAAAAGCAAGGTTAGGTTAAACAGACTGTTAAAAGCTTTACGATGTTCAATACTTTCCTATTACAACGATTCAAAAACTTGCACTAACGTTGCCTGAGACTAACCATCAAACTGTTCATAAATGAAGTTTCATTTTAGCCTTGCTATGGAAACAATTTTCATGCTAAACATAACTACTACACCACTCCAACATACTTACTTACTAACATATTCATGTGACCAACCGGTTACACTTCGACTACGTTGGTAGCGCTGATTCCATTGACATCCACTTATGCAATTGAAACGGTTGGTTGAGGTAGTAATCTGTGCTCAAATCGTACAGTAGCGAAAATATTATTGGGAAGAGGTGTGGGCACGGACAGATCCATGCACGGAAGTATTCTCACAGACAATGATTATACCTCCGTTTTGCCATCTATTGCCAGATGGTAGTGATACTTGACCGGCTTTGGTGGCTCGGTTGTGGTGTTTGTTGCATCACACATGTCGTTCTTCACTGGATACAAATTCGCTTGTTAATGGCTTGCTTTTAAAGTTTATCACCATCTCATTGCGTTTTTACTTTCAGTATTCTTCAACATAATGTCATAATGGACATTCATACACCTTCTGATTTTAAATCTATTATTTTCAAGGTGCGTCATCCCCGTTGTGTTTGTTAGAACACAAGATAACAATTCTATAAGGATATAGGAGTCGTAACACAACTATATTATCAGGTGTATATAATTTATCAACATAAACTACATGTTTCAGCCATTGCTGCTGTGGCCATCTTCAGGTTGGATACAATTTTTATCAGAGAAGCTATATAGATATGATAACAGATAAATAACAGATACAATTGCTAGTGAATAAAGAATATACAAGACACATGTAAATATACGCGAGAACGGTGACATACAGTAAAAGACCCAAGAGTGAAAAACAGTGATACCACCACTTGTTACCAGGACATCAGATTGTCATTTGTGTGACACATAATAAAGTTTATAGCGACGAAGAGGTCTTCTCATCTTCTCCACTTACCCAGAGCGGGATCGTACTCACCGACACCGGCACAAAAACCAAGGGACCATAATGCTTGTAAGTACTATCCTCCTATCTAATGCCCTGCACTCGTACTTTCTCGCAAATTCTCACTGTTACCCAAACTCTGATTGATTGCCCATCTTACCTCAGTTATTATTCCAGCACGGCACTAAGAATCCGTTCCCCCACTACAACACACCTGCAGCTGCCAACCACACCGTAGACAACTTAGGATGTCTACACAGCCACAATAGCAGACCAGTGTGACACCCAACCCCCACCACAGGCAAGAAAATACGGCACCACAGGACCAAACACCGGCCCAGGCCTACCGCACCCCACGGAACATGCACCGACTCGGCACGCACACTTCACTGTCATAGACATACAAGATAACACATGTTATATGCTCGGTACTTTGCCATCTGCACACACGCCCACCGACTTTGTGTAAAACGAGATCTCGTTCCCCTTATCTACACTAATACTTTGTTCTATATTGTATCATATTCATATGTCTTCTCTGATAAAAATTATATTCAACCTGAAGATGGCCACAGCAGCATTGGCCGAAACATGTAGTTGATGTTGATAATTTATATACACCTGATAATATAGTTGTGTTACGACTGCTATATTCTGATAGAATTATTGTGTTACGACCTATTGTTATTATTATTATTATTATTATTATACTGTTCAAGCAATGTGTTTTCATACACTACTTTTTCTGGATTGCAATTTGAATTTGATATGCATTCTTCAGGCCTACAGTCACAGAATCCTCAAAATGGTATAAAGAGATCTGAAATTGATCTAGTCAATCTTATATCAAAGGACGTTTACCACTAAATGCGAGCCATTTATAGAAGTGTTTAGCAAATTGTTGTAAATGTTTAAAAGTGCAACAAATATTTGAAATTAATATTGCATCTATTGTAACTTATTTTACTGACATTTGTCTGTTATTCCAACTTTTACGCGTTTAGGAAATTCATGTAATTACATTTCGTTGTTGATATCAGAATATTATAAGTTTACTCATTTAATTGATTGTTTGGCGTATTTGTGTAGAGAGGACTGTAGATCCGTTCGCAGAGGCTGTTGAGTAAGACGCGGATATTCATACCTGTTAATTACAGTGAATGCTTTGTTATTGAAGGATTGTACCCAGGTGAAAGAGTGAGTTTTTTTTATCCCGAATTCCTACCAACCCACAATGCATAATTTATTTCACGGATGAGGTTTGTAGAAAGGAAGAATATGGTTTTCAGAGATAAGGGTACTGTGATGAATGCCTATTTAGAAATAATTAACATATATAATATGTTCGATATGCTGTTTACTGTTAGGCACACGTTCCTGACAATTCTGTAGAAAGTGTATTTGCAGGCATTGGAATTTCTTATCCAGAAAGAGGTAAACTTGAAACACAGGTCTGCAGTTCAAGATATTTTTAAGGAGAATATGCAAGCCTAACATAAAGGACGTACGATTTTTCTTGAGTGAACATTTGTTTCTAACCCCACACCCTACACCTGTAACAAAATCAGCCCTTATCTTGAAATTTTTCCTGAAAAAAAAACAGTGATAACCTTCAGCATCGTTGGGTAATTTATTATGTTTTATGAATATTTCTATTTTTTTTTATTTCACACTGAGTACAGAATGCCAGAGAAATATATCGTGACTACTCTTCTTCACATGCTTACCTAACTGTAACACCAAAATTTTGAATTAGACCCTCTGTTATTTTAAACCCAAATATTTCCCTTTTCTTTGTGCGTGTGTGTTTGTGTAAGCAGACCTGAAGACGGAACCAATAGGTAACATCCCAGAAGAGCGAAGATCCATATTAAAATTTTTCAGGGAAGGAAACCCCCACAGCGACAGATGCTAGGGGCACATCTCCATAACTATAGGGTGCCAAGTTTAGGCACTCATGTAAGCCACACGTCAGCACGCACGCACACGCACACACACATGCAGTAAGAATCTACTGATCTTTAGACTTTCCTTACTTAATGTCGTCACATGTTAAGCTTACTTCTTGATTCAAACTGAATAGAACACTACATGCGTTAATATCAGATTCCTTTCCGTACGCAGCCTTTAGACCTACACCTACATTTACATCACTGTTATATAACTACCGACCGCCTCTGTGGTCTAGTGGTCAGAGTTTCTGGCTACAGATACAGAGGTCCCGGGTTCGATCCCCGGCACTACCAGATTTTCTGCGTAGTATTGGGTCTGGAACGGGGTCCACTCAGCCTCGTGAGGTCAATTGAGGAGCTACTTGAATGAAAAAAGTAGCGGCTCCAGGTCTAGAAAACAGAGATTAACGGCTGTGGGGATCCGTTGCGCTGAC